>FLNV01000983.1_pt1 | contig 76811 bp, 51 predicted proteins | sample 1140351 | NCBI WGS metagenome assembly FLNV01 (sample SAMEA3878207, study PRJEB12797) | bioreactor metagenome | biome: Moose rumen | place: Sweden | collected 2011-10 | reverse complement strand
GTTTGTCTTTTCCCCTTCCCCCCCCCCCCTTCTCCTCCCCCTTCAGGGGGCCGGGGGGCTTCTTTTTTACTCTCAAAAGGGGGTGATTAGGGGGTGATAAGGGGGTTATTAGGGGGTGATTAGGGGGATATTCGTGACACGTGACTGATGCGCTGCTATCCTTGTACCCTCTCTCTGCCTTTCGCTTTTCTGCCTATTTGTAAACTAAAAATGACAAAAGATAGACAAAATGATATTTTTTTTGTAAAATACTTGCGCATTTCAAAAACTTTTTGTAATTTTGCCGCCAAATTGTCGTTTTTGCATAGTAAAATACAACATTTGTTTGATTTATAGTTAATTTTATTGTTTAATCTCTAATTAAAAACGTATGACAAAATTTACTCAAAAATTAGCATGCCTTTTTATGGTAATGCTGTGTTGTGTAAGTTTGCAGGTGATGGCACAGAGTGAGTTAACTGTGGCTGACAGTACGGCTACGAGCTCCTATGTTCCGGCATATGGTCTGTATGCGGATACACAGAACGCTCGCTCGCAATGTCTCTATCCGGCGAATTTGTTGACCGGCATGAATGGCGGTACGATCTCCCAGATGACATTCTATCTCTCCTCTCCGGCTTCGGAGGCATGGACGGGTACGTTCCAGGTTAGAATCGGTGAAACCGATGAAACCTCATTATCCAACGGATGGATTGAGGACGACCTGACCGTTGTCTACACCGGTGCTATGGATGCAACGGGCACAACGCTGACGGTCGTCTTCGATGATGGGTACACCTACAATGGTGGAAACCTGGTGTTCGACTGGTTGGTAACGACTGCCGGTAACTACAAGAGCGCATCTTTCTACTGCGCTTCTTTGACCGGTGCAAGTCGTTATCGTAGCAGCGGTACAGCAGCTGGTTCTGTAGTGGCCTATCTCCCGAAGTGTACATTTGAGTACACCCCTAGCAGCGGTCCTATCATCGTTTGTGACAGCCCGGAAACGGCTGACATTACAGACATCACGGCGAACAGCGCAACACTTACCGTCTCCGGTGGTAGCCAGACCTACAACATCGAGATCAAAGGCGGTGCGTATGACGACTGGACGTACTTGCTGAAGAACACCACGAACACGTCTATTCCTTTGACGGGTCTTACTCCGTACACCTCGTATCAGATTCGTGTTAAGAGTGTTTGCGATGGTGGTGCTACCAGCGGTTCCAAGACCGTTCAGTTCAAGACTCTCATCGGCATCCCGTATGTAGATGACCTCGCTACACAAGGCGAATGGACTAAGAAACAAGGTCTGCTCAGCGATATTATGAGCGGAATGGCCTTCGGCACTGGTTCCGGTACATGGAACTTCGGTGCAAGAAATGGAGTCTTGGGAGGGAACCATGCTTACATGAACCTCTACGGCACTTCCTGTAAGAACTGGATCATCAGTCCGATGATCCCGCTTCCGGAGGGTGGCAATTATGTGCTTACTTACCAAGTGGCTTTGACGGATTTTAACAATGAAGATCCTATTGAATATCCGACTTCGCAGCAAGATGACAAGCTGGTAGTACTCGTTTCTGCGGATAGCTGCCATACGTGGTCTATTCTTCAGCAATGGGATAACCAAGGTTCGCCTTATGTCTACAACGCAATCCCGACTACGGGAGAAGAGGTGGAGATTGACCTCAGCGCATATGCTGGTCAGGAAATCCAAATCGCTTTCTATGGCGAGTCAACCGTTTCGGGTGGCGATAACGATATCCACGTAGGTCACGTCCTCATCGATTATGCTCCGTCTTGTATGACGCCGGATGGACTCGTGGCTGCTAACGCCACCAAGAATTCCCTTCAACTCGACTGGAATGCAAAGAGTGGCGAGACCGCTTGGATTCTTCAATACAAGAAGCCGAGTGCGGAGGAATATACTTCAATCAATATCGCCCAGAAGCCGTACAATCTGCAAGGCTTGGAGGAGTTCACGGAATATCAAGTGCGCGTAGCCGGTAAGTGCTCTGACGCAGAGGATGGAACCAGCAAGTTCTGCAAACCGGTTACCTTCAAGACTGCTTCGGGTGTGCCGTTCGTACAATCCTTCGATACGGCTAATTTGGTAAGCGAGTGGGTTCGCTATGAGGCTCTCCTCAGCGATGTACTCAACGAAGGTGCAACGCTGGAATCCACCAGCAAAGGATGGAATGTAGCAGATGCTAACGGCATCTTCCCGTCTGCTGACTATCACCTCGTGCTCAATCTTAAAGATTCTACTTCCAGATATTGGATCGTAGGTCCTACGATTGAGATGGAGGATAACCAACAGCTCACTTTCGACTTGGCTTTCACCAAGGCTGATGGTAACAAACAAGCGGTTGAAACCGGTAAACAGAACTCGCAGAAGTTCTATGTCTTCATTACTACCGATAATGGTGCTACTTGGACCGATATTGCTAAGTGGACCAACTCCGGTGACGGATTCTCGCTCGATGGTATCAATACAGAAGGTCAGACCGCTAAGATTGACCTTACTGCGTATGCTACCAATAGTATCAAACTCGCTTTCTACGGTGAATCGACTATTTCGACCGATGCAAGCAATAACCTCCATATCGCAAATGTAAAAGTTGCGGAGATCCCGGCTTGCTCGAAACCGACCAGTTTGAATATCACCGGTGTCAAAGGCACCACAGCTACAGCTGTTTGGGAGAGCGATGAAGATGGCTTATGGCAATATGGTTATGTTGTGAAGCCGACTGGCGATTTCGTGCCTGCAGATTCGCTCTTCATAGGTACGACAGATGAAACGACATACGACATGACCGGACTCACAGAGACCACGCATTATATGTTCTTCGTTCGTCACATCTGTGGCAACGATACTAGCGAGGCGCTCGTAAAAGAGTTCGCTACTATCCAAACTCCGACCGACCTGCCGTATGAGCAGGACTTCGAGACAGTTAACGGATGGAAACTCATCAATGGCGAATTGGAGAACCGCTGGGTATGGGGTGAGTCTGCAAGAGCAAACAACACGCCGAGCGGTTCGAAAGCACTTTATATCTCCAATGATAACTTAGGTACATATGCCTATACGAGAGGTGGTACGGGTAAAGCCGCTATGGTTTATGCGGTTAAGACCTTCTACTTCGATCAGGCTGGTATGTATTCCTTCCAGTATGATTGGAAATGCTGGGGTTACAGCTCCTATGATTACTTGCGTGTAGCGTTGATTCCTGCAGATGTAGAACTCGAGGCTGGAACCGATGTTCTATCCGGATTCTCTTCAACGGCTCTGCCGGAAGGTTGGGCTGCCCTTGATGGTGGTAGCAGACTCAATCAGGATAGCGCATGGAATCATCAGCTCACTGAGTTGACGATTGACAAGGCGGGTTATTATCAGATGGTATTCGCTTGGAGGAACAACACCTATACTTCCGGTAAGAATCCTCCTGCTGCTGTAGATAATATCAAGATCGCTCGTATCACTTGTACCAAACCGAGCCACTTGACATATGCTGACCTGACAGCTACGGGTGTAACCTTCAACTGGGATGCTGTAGATGGTGCTTCCTTCGATTATGCGTTGGTTACTGCGGATGAGGATAGTGCTTTCTTGGCTGATCCTGTCTTCATCGAGGTTCCGGGTGGTGCGAATACGATTCAGTTCGATACGCTTGCCGCACAGACTACCTATAAGTTCTATCTGCGCAAAGCATGTGGTGGAGAGGATGGTAATAGCGATGTTATTAGTCTTGATTTCACAACGAAATGTCTCCCATACCCGCTTGCAGCTAACGAGGGTGTATATACCGAAGGCTTTGAGGATTATGAGGGTACAACCTATGCTGCTGTAGGTGTGGCTCCTGACTGCTGGGATGTAGCTATTAATGGCGGTGCTACTGTGCTCCCGCACGTGATTGGCTCCGGCTCATACTACTATAAACATGATGGTACGAAAGCTTTGACCTTCCACGGTAAGGGTAACTGCTATGCCGCGTTACCGGTATTTGTAGAAGATTTGAGCACCCTGCAAATTAAGTTCTGGATGCAAACGGAAAGTGCTACGAATGGCTCATTGACACTGGGTTATATCACTGCAGCGGATAATGGAGACTTTAGCACTTTCCAGGCTATTACGTCCTTTGCTAACAATAACGGCTCAATGGTTCAACGTGAGGCGGTGCTGAGTGACATCTCTAATGAAGCCTATCGTTTGGCATTCCGTTGGTATTATAGCGGCCAGTATTCCTGCTGTATTGATGATATCACGGTAGAGGAAATCCCGTCTTGTATGAAGCCGACTGATTTGGCTGTTATTGATAGTCTTACCACTACCACTTCGGCTACGATTACTTGGACACCGGGTCTCAATGAAACCAACTGGTTCGTTCAGTACAAGAAGACTGCAGACTCTGTTTGGACACTCGTTCCGGATTCTGTATTGTCCGATACATTGGTTCTTGCCGGTTTGGAGGCTGCTAACACCTACGACGTTCGCGTAGCTGCTTGGTGTAATACCGCAGACTCGACTGCTATCAGCGAGTATACCGCTCCGATCACCATCGCTACCCTTTGCGAGCCGTACTCTATTGCTACGAAGGGTGACTTCATTGAAGGCTTTGAAGATTATGAGGGTACAACCTATGCTGCTGCTGGTGTGGTTCCTGTTTGTTGGGATGTAGCTATTGCTAATGGCGCAACCGTTTACCCGCATATTTTGGATAAGACAAAGAGTACCTCGTACGCTTACGTGCATGAGGGAACAAATGCCTTAACCTTCCATGGTAAGGGTGACTGCTTGGCTGCATTACCGGAATTGGCTGATTCGCTCAAGTTCTTGCAGATCGGATTCTGGATGCAAACAGAGAGTGCTACCAACGGTACTTTGTATCTGGGATATATAGATACGGCTGCGTATTACCATGACTTGGTTGCGTACGAACGCAGTAATGGAGCGATGTCTTATCGTGAGACGAAATTGGATACGATTCCGGACGAGGCTTATCGTCTGGTATTCCGCTGGAACTATAGCGGCCAGTATTCCTGCTGTATCGATGATATTAAGATCTCCTACATCCCGGATTGTCAGAAACCGGAGAACGTAGAGGCTGTTGACAGCCTTGCTACGGCTTCCTCTGTACTTCTGAAATGGGATGCACAAGGTTCCGAAACGGCTTGGGTAGTACAGTATAAAGAGGCTACAGACTCGATCTGGACGACTATCGCAGCAGATAATGACTCTGCCTTCGTCATTGACGGTCTCAAAGCCGCTACCTACTACGATGTACAAGTCGCAGCGCTCTGTGGTGCTACGGATACTTCCGAGTATTCAATCCCGATTACAATCCATACCGGTTGTGCACTTGTTTCGGAATTCCCGTTCTCCGAGAACTTCGATATCATGGAGGGTAAGACTACCGGTAAGAACCTGCCGCTCTGCTGGAGCCAGATCAATACTGGTACGAACACCTCGTATAACTCCTATCCGATGGTATACAAGGGTGCTACATATGCTAACTCCGGCCTGAACAGCTTGAAGTTCTATGCATATTATAGTAGTACTGCAGGAGCTGTTACGGATCAGTACGCTGTTCTTCCGGAAATGGAGGGTATCAGCGCATTGCGTATGCGTTTCAACGCGCGTAAATACTCTGCTTCGTATAATGCTACGTTTACGGTAGGTGTCATGACCGATCCGGCTGACGCTTCTACTTATGTGGCTTTGGATACTATTACTCCTTCGGCTGCAACCTATGAGCCGTTTAGAGTATTGTTCAATGCGTACGAAGGCGGAGCGAAGTATATCGCTATCAAGATGGATGCACCTACTTCTTCCTACAAGGGTGTTCATATTGACGACATCGTGATTGACTCGATTCCGAACTGCCTCGAGCCGGATAGCTTAACAGCTGTTCTGACGAAGGGACAAGGTTCGATTGCTACCCTCAAATGGGCTGCCGGTGCTGCTTCCGCTTGGGAGGTACAATATGGTATGGATCCTAAGTTTGCAGACGCTATCACAGCGAATGTGAACGAACCGACACTCAGCCTCACCGGTCTCATCTCTGATTCTACCTATTACGCTCGCGTAAAAGCAATCTGTAGTGCGACGGAAGAGAGTGAGTGGTCTAATGTGATCTCCTTCACACCGATGAACGCTATTATCATCAACGATGGTACAACTACCGGTAGCTATGTTCCGTTCTACGGATACTACGCAGATATGGGAACTAATAGCCAGTTCATCATTCCGGAGAAAGAGATTGCTGCTATCCAGTGGGATTCTATCACAAAACTGACATTCTTCTCCAGCACGACTACGGCAACTTGGGAAGGTGCTCAATTTGATGTATACGTAGCTGAAACGAATGACACGGTTCTTTCTGCAATGGTTGCATGGACGGACATGCATAAAGTTGTGAACTCGAAGCATCTCGAACTTGCTAACAAGCAGATGGAGGTAACCTTGGATAAACCGTTCCAGTACCAAGGCGGTAACCTCTTGATTGGCTTCAAGCAAACTGTAACAGGTACGGATGTATCTTGCTCTTGGTATGGTAAGTCGGGTGTATCCGGTAACTCTATGTATCAGTATAGTACCAATGCTGCATCGAAGAGTAACTTCAACCCGAAGGTGAAGATTGATCATGTTCATGGTGAGATGCCTACCTGCTTCGTAGTGAAGAATATCACTGTTTCGGACATTACTCCTTCTTCCGCCGTTCTCAACTGGACTCCGGGTGAGGAAGGTCAGAATGCTTGGCAGATCGTTTACTCGGCTGATCCGGCATTTGATTTGGCTAACATTGCACCTGAGGATATCCATGATGTAACGGCACTCCCGTATGCACTCGCAGAACTCGCAACAGATACCTTATATAATGTATATGTACGCGCGAACTGTAGCGAAGAAGGCAATGAAGACTATAGCATGTGGAGCGAACTCTTTACGTTCCATACCGCTTCCTCTTGCCAGACTCCGGATAATGTGAAAGCAGATAGTATCTATACTGCTTCCGCGTTGATTAACTGGACTACCTATGGCCAGACACTCTTCAACCTGCTCTATACTGATGGTACCGCTATGGATACCCTCTATAGCGTAGAGTGTCCGTATCTGCTCGAAGGTCTGACACCGAGCACGGCTTATGGTATCAAGGTTCAAGCTGCTTGCGCAGGTGAATCCGGCTCATGGTCGTCGATGGCTACCTTCAAGACCGCTTACGGTGTTCCGTTCAGCGAGAAGTTCAATGAGTCGAGTATTCCGGCTGACTGGAACCAATATTCCGGCTTGCTGAGTGATATATTGGCGGGCACGCAGAATCTCTCTTCGGCATCCTCGTGGTATTTCGGCGCTAACAATGGTGTATTTGATAGCCATGCGCGTGTCAATATCTATGGTACCTCTCGTTATCACTGGTTGGTTACTCCGAATATTAATCTGACGGATGATGTACAGCTGACCTTCGACTTGGCTCTTACCAAGTTCTCGGGTACGGCAGTTGCTGTTGATCCGACACAGCAGGCTGATGATAAGTTTGTTGTTCTCGCTTCTACGGATAATGGTGCTACTTGGACTATCCTCCGTCAATGGGATAACGCCGGTTCGGATTATGTTTATAACAACATTGCTACGAATGGTGAAGAAGTAGCTATCAGCCTGGCGGCTTATAACGGCCAATCCGTTATGATAGCGTTCTACGGTGAGTCGACAGAGACAGGTGGTGATAACAACCTACATATTGATAATGTCCTCATCGACCGCGTTCCGACTTGCTTGAAGCCGACTGGCTTAAGCATCTCTGAAATCAGAGCTCACAAGGCTAAGATCGCTTGGACGGCTGCTGAAGGCCAATCGGCATGGCAGATTGCTTATGCTACTAAGGCTACGGAGAAACCGGATACTTTGGCGAATATCCTCGATGTAACGGTTAACCCGTATGTATTGGAGAACCTCGATCCTGCTACTACCTACTACGTTTATGTTCGCGCTAACTGCGGTGTCGACGACGGTGTAAGCCGCTGGACGGATGGTAAGTCCTTCAAGACGACTATCGCTTGTCCGGCTCCAACGAACCTTCAGGCTGTTCTTACTCCGGGCAACGGTACTATCGCTACCTTGAAGTGGACTGCAGGCGGTGATGAGCAATCGTGGAGAGTAGAGTATAGTACGAATGCTAATATGTCTGACTCCGTTGCTGTAGTAGTAGATGATACGATCTACAACCTTACCGGTCTGACCTCTGAGACAACCTATTACGCTCGCGTTCTCGCTGACTGTGGTGAGCTCGATAGCCTCAGTGCTTATTCAACGAAGATTGAATTCACACCGACATCGGCTTATCGCTTGACCGTGAACGATGGTACAATGACCAACTACTACGTACCTATCTATGGTTCATACGTTGACGAAGGTACACGTAGCCAATTCATCATTCCGGAAGCTGACCTCGAGGAACTCGAATGGGATTCCATCAAGGGCTTGACCTTCTATGCAAGCCAATCCAGCGTAGATTGGGGTGCTGCTCAGTTCGAGATCTACTTGGCTGAGGCTCCGGAGACCACTCTCTCCGAAGAGGCTGATTGGACGGCTATGACGCTCGTTAAGAACGCTGGTACGCTGTCTATCGTAGATAATAAGATGGTTGTTACCTTCGATTCCGCTTATCAATACCAAGGTGGTAACCTTATGATTGGCTTCTACCAGACCGTGAACGGTACATATAATGCTGCTTCCTGGTATGGTGTGAGAGCAAACGGTGCTTCCATGGGTGGTTATGGTTTCGGTAACAACTATACACAGCGTAACTTCCTGCCGAAGATGATGATCGACTACGTGCCTGGTGTGGCTCCGGCTTGTCCGAATCCGAAGAACCTGCAGGTGGTTAGCGTTGCTGCTGACAGCGCAGTCTTCAGTTGGAAGGCTGTTGAAGGCGCAAGTTGGGAGTATGCAGTTGCTCTGGCTTCTGCTGCTGAACCTACTGAGTTCAACGCTGTTCCGGCTGGTGCGAATGCAATCGTTGTCAATGGTCTCAGTGAACTGACATCGTATGTATTCTATCTGCGTAGAGCTTGTGGAGAGGATGGTAACAGCGAAATCGTTTCTGTTCCGTTCGAAACCCTCGAAATCGCAGAGGAGATTTCGTACAGCTATAGCGAAGACTTCGAGGCTGCTACCGGCTGGAAACTCATCAATGGTACAGAGACCAACGCTTGGATGATAGGTTCCGCTACCAGCAATGGCGGCGATAATGCCCTCTACATCTCCAGCGATGGTGCTTCTTACGCTTACGATGACGAAGCTGCTTCGGTAACCTACGCTTCTAAGCTGTTCCACTTCGTAAGAACCGGTACCTTCTCCGTATCGTATGATTACATGTGTGTCGGTGAGTACAACGACGCGGATGGTGCAATCGATTATCTGCGTGTAGCTCTCCTTCCGTCTGATGTGGCTCTCACGGCTGGTTCACAACTGAGCGACCTCGTTCAACCGCTTGACCATGACTCGGCTCTCGTAGCTCAGAGCGCATGGACGCGTAAGAACGCTATCGCTTCGATCCCGGCTGTCGGAATGTATCGTCTGGTATTCATCTGGATCAATGATGATGTTGATTCCGATGGGGCTCCTGCCGCAATCGATAATATCTCGATTCAGCATAAGGATAATCCTACGGATATCCAGTCCGGCGCAGGTGTCGAAAACAAAGCCGTCAAGTTCATCTACAACAACCAGGTTTACATCCTGCTCAACGGTAATGTATATAACATCACCGGACAGAAAGTGGAACTTCGATAACCCGAAAACTCGATAATTCGATAACTCGGAATATCGTATCTCTGCAAAGAGAGCTGCCCTCGGGCGGCTCTCTTTGTTTCTAATTATAGTTCCTATAGTTCCTCTAGTTCGACTGGTTCTTCTACTTCGACTGGTTCTTCTAGTTTGACTATTCGTCTATCCGACCGGTCACCTGCTTTTTGCTACCATTATATTACAAAAAGTAGAAAAAATCGTAAAAAAGTAACAAAAACTTGTATAATTGATAATTTTTTTGTAATTTTGCCGCTCGATTTTGTTTATTTGTAGTCAAAGTGATAAAAAGGCTTGCTTGTATAGTGATGAGTGTCATGCTGTCGTGCTGGTGCGCGGGGGCGTTTACGAGGCTCTCTCCGGAGACTTATCACTTCATCTCGCTCCATGGCGATGCGGGCTATTCCGCCCTGTTGCATAATATAGCCGGACAGCAGCCTTCTGCGGGCCTTAACACCAATCTCGGCGTGGACTATCGCCTCTTTCATAATAACTTCATCTTCTCCGCCGGCTTGGAGGGAATGTATGATTTCAACGCCAACATGATGGATGAGTTGGATGTGGTTCTCCCGATGCGGGATACCGAGGGGCAGTTCTTCAATATGCATGTGCATGTGGATGGGTCCCGGGATTATGCGCATATGCTCAATCTCAATATCCCCCTGCTCGTAGGAGGCGAATGGAACCGCTTCTATTTCATGGTGGGTCCGAAGTTCTCGGTCAACCTCTATGGTGCTACCTCCTCCCAGGCGATGATTACTACGTACGGCGAGTATGACGAGTATTACGATGATTTCTACGAGATGCCGAACCATCAGTTCGCTTCCGGCCAGTATATGGGTTCCGCTACCAAGCCTATGAAGTGGAATTTCAATATCATGGCGCATCTGGAGATCGGCGGACGGGTAGGGCATATGTTCAAATACAAACAGTTCCGCCTCAACCCCGATAAGGTACGTATGTATCTGGCGGCGTATGCGGATTTCGGGCTCCTCAATATCCATGTCAATAATGGCGGAGCGCCGATCTTCGAATACCGCGAGACGGACAAGGGCGTTCAGTTCTACAGCCAGCCTCTGATGCTCAGCAATATCGCGGATGGCGCTACTTTCCGCAACCTGAACGTGGGACTCAAGTTCACGGTGGCGTTCGAACTGCCGAAGAAGGGCAAATCCTATATTTACGATTATAAGAAATATGACCGCCCGCGTATCAGACGGGGAGGTAACCAAGGTATAAAATTCTAAGCGTATGAAACGAATCATCTACATACTGTTAATGGCATTTGGTCTGGCTGCTGTCGCTCCGATGGCATCCATAGTGGATAACACTGTAGCTGCGGCTTATGCCGCGGACGCACGGGCTAAGGCTCAGGCGCAGCGGGAGAAAGAGAAAGCAAAGCGTCTCAAAGAGCGCGAGAAGGCGAAAGCGAAAGCTGCCAAGGAGCGCGAGAAAACTGCGGCGCAGAAGAAGAAAGAGCAGGCTAAAACCGCTGCGCAGAAACAGAAAGCACGCGAGAAAGCCAAAGCACAGCAGACGAAAGCGGCTTCTTCCAGACAGGCTTCTACAGCCAAAGCATCCAAACCGGCGCCCAAGCAGCAGACCGAGCTGAGTGCGGCGGAGGAGAAAGAGCAGTATCTGGCGCAGGTGGCAGCGATAGAGAAGAAGAACCAGCGCGTCCTCGCTTATCTCAATCGGGATATATCGCATCGTCTCGGTTTCTGGGGCCAGGTAGGATACAGCAACCTCTTCACTTCCGGTATCGACTATGCTGCTCCGGCGTCGGAGGGTTTGAACCCCACGGGATTCCTGAACAAGGACAACGGCTTTGTCGGCGGAGGACTCGGGCTGGGATACCAACTCCGTTATAAACAGTTCCTTATGACCGTAGGCGCAGAGTTCAATTTCTATAACTCGGTCATGAGCCTCTCCAATCAGGAGGACGGCGCTTTCGCGCTCCAATACGGTATGCAGCCCTATGCCTCTACGATGATTTATCATTATGATTTCCGGAATCTGAATGACAAACTGATCGGCGGCTTCGTCCAGATACCTCTGCTCTTCGGTATGGAACTGAAGCAACTGCCGCTCTTCTGGCAGGCGGGTCTGAAAGCCGGCATTGGCGTGCTGGGACAATCGACTGTCGGAGGAACCCTCACTACTACGATTGAGGATAAAGAGTTGATCGGAGGGCTGACTGATATGTACAACCATACGCTGGTTACGGACCAGGCGCTCCAACAGCCGGCTACGAAGGTTAACTTCGGGCTGAATCTGGCGGCATCGGCGGAGATAGGCGTGAACCTCGACCAATGGGTGAATGCGCTGCCCAAACTGAGAGTATCTCTCTTTGCCGACTACGGCTTCCTCAATTCGCTGAGTTATAAAGCCGCAGACGGCGCACAGGATATACCTACCCGGATGCTGGTGAACCCCAATCCGCTGGATTTCCCGGTCAACTCGGCTCTGGCTACCACCTCGGCGGCGGGAGCCAAGGTGAATCCGTTCCTCGTAGGCGTGAAGTTCGCCGTATGGTTCGAACTGCCGCGCAAGCAGGTGGTGGCTTCTCCGCTGCCGCCTAAGCCGCTGCCGCGTCTGGGTATCTATGCGTACGACGACGCTACGGGCTCGGCGCTGGGTGGCGCTGCCGTAGAGGTGACGGAGTTGGCTTCGGATAAGACGAAACAGAAGAACTCCAACCGCCAGGGTGTTGTTAAGGTGGGACGTGTCGCCGAGGGCGAATACCGCGTGTCGGCTACCAAGAACGGCTATTTCCCGTCCGATACCGTCATTTATACGGTGGAGGAGTTTACGTATGATACGGTCAAACTGCGGATGGAGCGTATCCCTGCGCCGATCGTCTATACGCTGTGTATGAATATCTATGATGAGGAGACCAAGGAGCCGATTGAGGCTACTGCCCGCATCACTGCGCTCAATGACACGATAGCGCTCTATACCGCCCAGTCGTCGGATGACGGATTTATCGAGACGCCGCTCACCGAGGGCAACTATATCGCCCGCCTCAGCGCGCAGGGATATATGCCTGAGGATGATACGCTCCGCTTCGTACGCGATACCTTCGATCTCTATATGCAGCATATCAAACAGGGTATCAAGGTGAAGATCGAGAACCTCTTCTTCGCTACCAACAAGACCTATATCCTCCCGCAATCCGAGCAGGCTATGTCTGATCTCGCTAACTTCCTCCTCGAGAACCCGACGGTAACGATCCATATCACGGGTCATACCGATGCAGTCGGTACCGACGAAGCCAACCAGATCCTCTCGGAGGGACGTGCAAATGCCGTTCGTAATGACCTCATCAAACGTGGTGTGGCGGCTGAACGCATGACCGCCGAAGGTAAGGGCGAGAAAGAACCGGTGGCTGACAACGACACCGATGAGGGACGCCAGCTCAACCGCCGCGTAGAGTTCACCATCACCGATGTGGGTGACGAAGACATCCAACAGGTGTTCTGACGAACGTAATGTCGTAATAACGTAATGTCGTAATAACGTAATAACGAAAACTATGAAGAGACGGCTCTTCTTACATATAATCCTGCTGTTCGGCGTCCTGGCATGGGCGCAGAATCCTGCGACAGGTCTGCCTTATGAGTGCAGTTTTGAGGAGGGAGATACCACCCTCGGCGCTTGGGTGCTGAATCCGAATACGCCGACCGCGGTGGATCAATGGATAATCGGTACGGCCGTGCATAGCGAGGGACGCCGTGCGCTCTATATCTCTTCCGACGGACAGAACGATGTGATGGGCAAAACCGCCAATGTGACGGTGGCTTATCTCCGCTATCAATTCCCGGAAGCAGGTAACTATGATGTGAGCTTCGATTGGAAGGGTATCGGCGATTCGGTTAGTTCGAAACTCTATGTAATGTGCTGCCTGGAATCGGATTTTCTCAATAACACAAGCAACACGAACTACTACGATATCAATAAAATCGTTTCGACCACCTCGGGGGTCTTGTCGCCGAATGTGATTGGTAATGCCTGCCAAATGCTGGGTGAATCGGGGGAGAAATTCGTATGTGGTAGTGCGGCCTGGCAGAATGTATCCTTTACACAACCGATAAGAGTCAATGCCCGTAATGCCGGCAGGGTCTTCTCTTTCGTCTTTATCTGGATGAGTTCCTATAGTGCGGATACACCTAAGTCGTCCATTGCTATTGATAACTTCCAGGTCAATTCGGCAGGTATTTCGAAGCCGACCGACCTCATCGTTTATCCGCATTGTGAAGACTCGTCGCTGATCGTAACATGGAAGGCCGAAAGTGCATATCAATATGATATTCACTATCGTAAGGTGGGTGAGTCCAATTGGCGCGAGCAGAATGGTATCTCCGAAGGTCCGTCGGGATACACCCGTAATTTGGACGGCTCCTATTCCTATTCGCTTAAGAAGATTCTGGAGGGAAGTTACGATGTCCGTATTCGTGGTAGATACTACGACCCCGAAGAGCAAAAGGAATTAAGGACGAACTTTGTTTACCAAACGAATATTCTCGTCTATTGCCCCGAGAACCACTGTATCAACTACGTTGACCTGTATGGTCCGAATGTGGTATGTACGTATGGTATGCACGAGAAACATACCGGACAGACACCTTATGACAATATCGGTGTAGTTGATTACGGTCCGGACTCGCAAGACAGTCGCCATACCTTGCATGTCGATCCTACGGAGGTGGATCCGCGAACCGACAGCATGCTTCATACGGTGCCGCCCGGAGCGATGGCTTCCGTACGTCTCGGTAACTGGAATGCATCCGGTAAGGCGCAGTCTATCACCTACAACATGACCGTCGATACCGCTACTCAGGGTATTTTGATCATGAAATATGCGGTGGTTTTGGATAATAGTGGACACAATCGAGATGAAGAACCCTACTTCCGTATCGAGATTCTGGACGCGAATGGACAAAGTATCGACGCACGCTGTGGTGCAGCGGACTTCGCTTATTCCGATGCTGTCCAGGCCGGAGATACGAAGGGATGGCATCTGACTACATATCAAGGGGGGGAGTTGGCATGGAAAGAATGGACTTCGGTTGGTGTGCCTCTCATGAAATATGACGGCCAGAATATCCAGGTACGTATTACTTCCGCCGACTGCGGTCAGACTGTGCATTTCGGCTATGGCTATTTCACATTGGATTGTGCTAACGCGCATATTGAGACCGAGAACTGCGGTGCCGATGCGTCTTTGACATGTGTCGCTCCGGATGGTTTCGCTTACGAGTGGAGAGATGAGAATGACTCTATCTGGAGTTACGATCGTCTATTTGAGGTAGACGCTGGTCTTCATACATATACCTGCAAGGTAAGTTTCATTGAGGAACCTGAATGCTTCTTCGAGATCAGTACGGTTTCCGCACCGCGTTTCCCGGTGCCGGAATATACCTACGAGAATGTCTTGGCTAATTGTATGAGTACGCTTGAGTTCACGAATACTTCGCATGTTATGAATAAGTTCGAGGGCTATGAGAACCATACTACCGAGCTGTGTAATGAAGGACGCTGGGTGTTCAGAAGTCTTACTACGAATCAACCTCCGGCGGTTTCTACTTACTGGAATCCGACCTATATATGCCGTGACGAAGGAGATACTATTGAGATTACCTATACTACCTATATCGGCGCGAATAACGCGTGCGATAGTACGCGTGTGGATACCGTGATAGTACCTTCTATTTATTCAGAGCCTACGGAGTTCCATTATACGACCTGCTCGGAGAGCCCGATTAAGTTCGATGACAAATGGTTCAACACCGATACTGTTTATCAGGCGAAGTTTAAAAATAGAGCCGGTTGCGATTCTGTCTCTACGCTCTTCCTCAAGGTGTATCCGCAGCCGCAGGACCAGCACCGTCATGATTCTATTTGTTCCGATCAGTCGCTTACTATTGCCGGAGTGAAATATACCCAGCCGCTGGATAACTATCTGATCATGCTCAAGAACGAGAACGGATGCGACAGCGCGATCTATCTCACCCTGACGGTTAACGAACGCCTCAAGGCTACGATCGATTCTGTGCCGTATTCCTGTCTGGATGAGGGACAGATGTATATCTGGATGGATATTGCGGCCGGTGTATATGACAGTCTGATGATCAGGTTCAATACGCCGTATCTGCGTGATACGACGATCTATGACCAGGTGACGAGCGTAGCTATCCCTTATACGGAGAATCTCCTGCCGGGACATTATTCCGCTACGCTGACCTTCCACCAGTTCTGCTGCGGCCAGTATGCCGAGACCCGGGGCTTCGACATCCGCTATCCGAGCGCTATCGTGGAGCAGAAATGGAATGATGTGCTGACATTGCTCAGCCCGAAATACAACGGCGGATACGAGTTCCTCTCCTTCCAGTGGTATAAGGACGGCATGCCGCTCCTCGGCGAGACCCACTCTTATCTCTACCAGCCGCTGGATTTCAACTCGGAGTACTACGTGGAACTGATGCGTAAGGATAGCGTGGTGATGACTACCTGTCCTATCCAGCCTGTTTATCACGAGCAGCAGACCGCCTATCCGACGATCGTGCAGGCGGGACAGCACATGCCTATGTACATGGATCATCCGGTTACGATATGGTATTATACCGCTGCCGGCCAGCTCTATAGCACGTTCGACCTGCCGCAAGGCTATACCTCGCTCCCGACACCGGGACAGCCGGGCGTCTTTGTTATCAAATCTGTAAACTCCGAGGGCGAGACAAAAGCCCAGGTAATGATAGTAGAATAAACCATCTGAATGGTAAATTGTAAATGACCAAATGGTAAATGATATTATGAAGAGATTGGTTCAAATAATACTGGTGGCAGTGCTGGCTTTGGCTGCACCGGTACAAGCAGTAAAACGCTATTCCTGTGATTTCGAGACTGAAGAGGCACGTAATCGCTGGGTGCTTAACCCTACGGCGAATAATACGATCGCCAACCAGATCCGGAACAAATGGTATATCGGCGAACCGGGTAATAATGACAAAAACGGTCATTATGGCTTGTTCATTTCGGACGATAATGGTCAGACTGCTCATTATACCAATACTGCCGGTTGTTTTGTCTTTGCGTATGATACGATCCGTTTGGATCATCTGGACTCGGGCGACTATACGCTCTATTTTGACTGGTGCGCGATGGCGAACGTTTCCAGTAATTTTGATGGTCTGTATTTGTTCTGGATTCCGGATTCCATTAAGATTCGTTCCATTGCCTCTTCCAGTGGAGCAATCCCTTCCCAGTACGAGGACTATATCATTCCTCTCCAGCCTATGGCCAACATGGACTTTCTGAACGGTACTTCTACCTGGCGTCAGTGCGCGGTAACCATTCCCAATAGCGAGTGTGATGGTACGCCGCACTATCTCGCTTTTGCATGGACTAACGGTTCCAACCAAGCACAGCAACCTGGTGCGATGATTGATAACATCAATATTACCGATAATACACCTTGTGATGCGCCTGATGATTTGAAGGTTACTCCTAACGGAACAACCGTTACTCTGGATTGGCAAGGTACAGGTACGGAATATGAGGTCAGTGCCTATTCCTATGAAACAGGCACTTGGTCCGGACCGAAACTTGTGACGGGTAATCAGACCAGTTTTACCGGACTTCCAATCGGTCAGACGGACTTCATTGTTCGTACGAAATGTGATGTCGATTATTATAGTTTGAAGACCATCGTCTCCAAGCTCATCTATTATCCCGACCAGCTTTGTGTGGATTATCTGAACCTAAGTAATGCGAAATGCTATATTAACAACTCGAAGCCGAATAACTCGCGTACGTTTAATGATTTCAAATTGGTACCGGCAGTGGATTACGGGCCAAGCGACAAAAAGAGTCGTCATGTAGTCCATTTTGATCGTCAGGAAACAGAGCCGCGTACCGGTGGTGTAGCGAAGACCATCCCGGATGGAGAATTGGCTTCAGTTCGTCTCGGTAACTGGGATAACGATGATGAGGCAGAACGTATTGAGTTCTCTTTCCCGATTGATACAATCAAATATCCGGTATTGTTGCTCAAATATATGCCGATTCTGGAAGCTCCGGGACACAGTGATGATGAGAACCCGCGTTTCAAAATGGATATCCTCATTGATAATGTGACTATCGGCGAGTGCGGTCAAGCGGACTTCAATGCCAATAATGTGCTCCAAGGTGGTCAGTTGAAACCCGGCGCGGCTGCGCAAGGATGGCATGTGACTCCGTCTGCAGTAGCAGAGGCTAACGGTGCGGATGTGGTTTGGAAAGAGTGGACCACCGTCGGTGTGAACCTCAAAGCGTATGCCGGAAGAGGAAGTACCATCATGGCACGTTTGACCACGCACGATTGTACGATGGTGCAACACTGCGGCTACGCTTATTTTACACTCGGTTGCTCCGATGGTAAACTCAAAGGTATGAAGTGCGGTGAGATCAACCCCGAGTTCACGGCGCCGGACGGCTTCGTGTATAGTTGGGCTTATGCCTATAACGAGCGCTACCGCGACCCTGTGACGGGATTGATGCCGGAGCAGTATATATTGGGTCACGAGCAAACCTATAATGCCGGCTACCAGGACGACAGCCTCTATGTAGTGGATTGTATGTTCGTCCAGGACAGCACCTGCTTCTTCTCCCTCTATGCTTCCACGCTGGCTACCAACCCTATCTCGGTTATCAAAGAGCCGCAGATCCTGCGTCATTGTACAGATAACGTGTATAAAGTTAAACTCGATGCGTCGGATTCATGGGTTCAGGAGATCGACCACGTCACGAACGATACGCTCAAGAACAAGAACTATCATATCGAGACCTACGAATGGAATATCGAAGGACTGCCTTACGGCTGGTCCGACGAAGTGAGTCCTACCTTCGATCTGCCGGCAGCAGGAGGCGTCTTCCCCATCTCGCTGCGTACCACATGCGGTACATGCGAGTCGATTGTTTACGACACCCTGCGCCTCGAACCTCTCGGACCTACCCATGAGACGCAGTCTATCGTCCTCTGCGACGAGGACCGCAAGAAAGGTTTCGTATGGGCGGAGAATACAAAAATCGGAAGAGACACCACGTACAGCACCTATGGTCTTGTGGATTCGGTTACCCTCTATAGCGAGGTGACTACCTGCGACAGTATCATCTATCTGGAGCTGAAAGAGCCGGTGCGTAACTACCACGACACGATGCTGCTGCCGGAGAGCCTGCCCTTCACCTATATGGGACGCACCTACGGCAAGGACACCAAGACGATGGTGGATACCATCCCGATGCAGACCAACTGCGCTATTACCTATGTCCTGAATCTGGAGATCTACGAGTCGCTGATTGCTTCGATGCCTAATACAGCCTATCAGCTCTGCGAAGGGGATCCTACGCTCACGCTCGTCTATGATATAGCCCGCGGACGAAGCCTGCGCTACAGCTATACCTTTGATAACCCGGCTCTCCCGTCCGAAGGTCCTGTCCATGGCCAGCAGCCGAAGGGACAGTATCAGATAGATATACCTGTAGATGCATCGCTGCGGCCGGATGTCTATACCGGTTCGCTGCTGCTGGTGGATTCGATGCCGGAGTTCAACGTGACGATTCCGTTCACGGTGTCGCTCCGTTATGCGTCGGATGTGATCACCCAGCGGTGGAATGATGTCCTGGCGATCCGCAATGCCGATTATAACGGAGGCTACCAGTTTGATTCCGTACAATGGTATGTCAACGGCATGCCTATCGAGGGAGCAACGGACTTCGTCTATTACACCGGCGGCAACGGCGTACAGCTGCGCTTCGGCGAGGAGTACCAGGCGCTGCTGATGAGGAAAGACGACGGTGTCAAGCAGTTCACCTGTCCGTTTATTCCGGCGGCTGTAGCAGCCGAAGTGAAGGATATGCCTTCGCTCGTGCCTCCGTCTGCTCCTCTGCAGATGAGGGGCAAGGGTACGGCGTACTGGTACGACATGCTCGGCAACCGCCATGGCGCACAGACGTATGACAACTCGGAGATTCGCACGCCTGCTGCGCAGGGATGCTATCTCTTGATTCTGAATGAGGAGAATACGCGTGCCGCGCATAGAATATTAGTGAAATAGTCTCCTCCCCTCCATGGGGAGGTCGGGTGGGGCTTAGTCCTTCGGACTCCAGAAGAAGTCGGTTATCCATTTGGGTATCCGGCTTTTTTTCGGTGCCTCCGCCTGACGGCTGACATCTGACGGCTGATGGCTGATGGCTGACGGCTGAGAGCTTTCCGCCAACGCCCTCTGCAAGCGGTCTTTGCCCGCGCCGAAACGGACACCTACTGCTGTCTGTACTTTCCAGTTCCAGTTGCTGAGTTTGATGTAGTTGTCGTTAGCAGTCCAGCCGGAGCGGAAGCGTATGTTCTCCGCTGTTGCCCAGGCATTCAGATGCACCCATTTGTTGATCTCCCAACTCACTGCTGCGCGCATGTTACCCGTCACATGCACCGGATAAGACGGATTGAGGTTGTACATCGGGTCGTCCGGCAGACCTTCCGCTATGCTGTCCGGCAGATAGAAAGACGCTAAATTGACCGTGTAGGTCACTAACATTGCGGCAGCGGAGGCGTGCAAGACTACTTTGCCTTTGTTGGGCGTATAATTGATGCCGTAGCCTATACCTACTGCTATCTGACGCGTACGGATGGCGGTCAGACTGGACATCAGCAGCGGTAACAGAGGCACGTTGTTGTCTGTGTATCGCAGTGTGTCTTTCAACTGCACCTGACTGGATGTGTATGCCAGATGAACCAGAAACGAACCCGCTGTCTGTTTCTGTATGTACGATTGTTTGACGGCTGCCTGGTGGGAGTAATGACGCGCGTTAAGCGCATACCATAGGTTCAGGCTCGCATTGGTGATGGTAACCTTGTCTTTGCCGAAATCCCAACTCTGCTGGTCGCCAAATTGCAAGTTCGTGTGGATATTGGTGCTGGTATGGATACCGAAATCAATGCCGATGAACTTACTGCCGAGCGAGAAAGAGAGACGTTGTGCGTAGGCATGGATAGCGTCCCAACTGTAGCCGAAACCGAAGCCGCGGTAGCCGGCGTAGAAACCTAAATCGACGGAAGGAGTCGTCTTGTTTAGCAGCGTAATGGTCTGAACGCTATTGTCCTGCGCCTCGGAGAAGGATGTCAGGTTGGAGTTGATCCCGATCATGCCGTTGGTATAAGCGATCCGCCAGCTATGCTCCGGCAGACCGATATACGAAGTGTCTATTCCCCGCTGGAGATACCGGTCCACCCAGTTGCCGGTGCGGTAGAAGAAGAGCAGCGCCTTGTTCGGCTTCTTCTCCGGCTTGGCAGGCTTGTCCGTTTCTAGTTTACCTAGTGTATCTAGTTTACCTAGTGTGTATAGTGTATCCGGTTTGGCAGGCTGTCCAAGTGTATCCGGTTTATCCGGTGTAGCCGGGGCAAGCTGTTCCCCCTCTCCTGAGGAGAGGGTCGGGGTGAGGTTATTCCCTAACGCCCAAACGCTAACCGCTGCCAGTAATGCTACTATGATGTATAACCGTTTCATGTTTGTCCGGATTCTCTAATTAGTCTAGTTTATCTAGTTCGTCTAGTTTGTCTAGTTTGTCTATTTGGGGCCCCCGGAGTAAACCAAGCCCTCTGGGCTGTTTGCTATGGGGAGAGCGGAGGCAGGAGTTGCCTTGTCAATTTAGCGGAGCGGTATTGACCGCCGCAATCTCCTTGCCGAACGCGAGTGCAAAGGTACAACTTTTTTCGCAAATACGCAAATTATTTTGCACGCAAGCATGATTTGACCGGTCGATAACCACTCACCGCCGACTCGGGAACGTGAGCATCACGGGACCATCTCCTGACCATCACGCAATCACCATAGGACGACGTCGGCCTCACGCCGGCCTCACGTCTGCCCCACGCCGGCATAATATCTGCTGAATAACATAATTATGGCTGTTTTGCAAACTGAATATAGCAGAAATGGCGAAAATTCGTCAAAAAGTGTTGATTTTTACACACACGTGTCGTAGAAATGTTGTAATTTTGCATCCGGTTTTATATTTATATAAATAGAAAAGCCTACAAGCCCATTTATTATTAGGAAATACACAATATATAGCCCCGGCTCAGGGCGTAAAAACAGAAGCCCAAAGATCTTTGACATATTGTACTTCTATTGAGAAAATGCATTTTTTTCAACGAAAAAGTGGAGAAAAGCTTGCGTATGTGAAAAATTTGTTGTAATTTTGCAGCAGATTTCAAAAGAAAGCAAGTTTATGATAGCCACATTAGCTGAAATACAGAAGTTCTTAAACGATTTTCACCAGAAAGTAGAGGTGTTCGACATCTTCTTTATGGATGACCGAGAGAAGAACTTAAGTGCCATTGACGATTTGGGCATTATCCGTGGTGTGCGTAAGGAGGTAATTAAATCACTTACTGTGGATGATTATTCCGAAGGACCCATTAAGAACATTCTCAATGCTTGGGGCGACTTATGGGTGTTCGGGAAAGATGTGGAAGGCAAGGAAGTGTATATCAAAATCAGTTACGGTATGCCTAACCGTCGAGCCATCTGTATCTCATTCCATTTGGCTGAATATCCAATGAATTATCCGTATAAGAAAGGAGGTAAGTCATGATGAAACAAGTAATAGATAGTCCTTTTAGCGAGGGGAAAGCGCACCTGCAACGTCAGATGGAAACCATGGAGTATCGCGGTGAAATGTACACCTATGAGCACGTCAATTATCGATGTGATGAAACAGGGTTGGAATTCACCACCGACGATATGGATTTTGATAACCTTGAGCGGGTTTATGTGCAGTATCGCGCGAAATATAATATCCCTTCACCTGCAGAGTTGACGCAAATGCGAGAGCGATATGGGTTGTCGGCAATTAAGATGGCGCAGATTCTTGGATTGGGAGTGAATCAGTATTCCAAGTATGAGCAAGGTGAGATGCCGAGTGAGTCTATTGGTAAGATGCTACGTTCTATCCAGACACCGGCAGTGTTTATGGAGTATATTGGGGATGCCAAGAACCAATTCAGTGAAGAGGAATACAAAAAGATATGTGCGAAAGTGCAGAAGTCGTTCTTGAAGATTATCAAGTCGAAGCCTGACTTGTCCTGGTTCTGGGAATTGTTTTCTCCGCGTGGATTAGATCGCGTAGCTTTGTAGCACTTGCATGACATCATTTTCTCAGTAGGAGCAACGGCTTTCCGTCGCTCCTATTTGTGTATGGAGGTACATGATTGTCAATACTTTTTGTTAATACCCCAATAAGGGTTTAGTAAGACTTTAGTAAGACTTTCTTCCCTTGCGTCGAATTGTATTCGACAAAAATAAAATCATTGTCCATAATCGTCGGATCCCATCCGACACCAAATAGAATAACATAAAACACAAAATATCATGACACACTTTAACTTAAATCGAATGCTGCTTGGATGCAGCGCGTTGGGGCAATGAGCATCGGACAGATGTGGGGATGAAAAAGATTATAGTGCGCTATTATTCAGCACTAAAAAAAACGAATAAGTGCCCTTTGACATATTGGATTTACCGCAAAAATGCAGAAAATTCATAGAATAATCGTGCAAAGCTAAGAAATCAGAACGATTTTTGCAGAATTATTTGCACATGTCAGAAAAAAGCTGTACCTTTGCGTCATAAAACGCAAAACAACAGAAACATGGAAACAACCCAACCGACATTCAATCAGGTATTTGACATGGCTTGCATGTTATCTCGTACTGAGCAAAGACGATTAGTTAATCGTATAGTGGGCGTGCTTCTTGAGGACGAAGATGGTTTTCTGCGCCAACGTAGAGAACATATTTCTGAATCTGAGCAACAGATAGCAGCAGGAAAGGTCTATTCGGAAGAGGAATCGGACAAGATGATAGAGGATATCTTTAATGAATTATCTACTATCGCAGCATGAAGGTTATTCGTACCGAGAGAGCTATCGAAGGCATTCGTAGCGTAGCCGGATATATCGCCCGTACTTTTGGTAGACAGGCGTTGCTGGAATTTCAGGCGCGTTTGCAGGAATGTACAAAATTGATTAAAGAAAATCCCGGAATAGGAAGTGTAGATTGGGATGTTTCTACTCAGGAAAAGCAATATTTAACGATTCTCATTTATAGACGTAGTTGGATGGTGTATCGTGTTGAGGGTGAGATAATCTATATAGTGGATTTTTATGATACACGAAAATCTAATCCTTCGAATGAAAGATACGAATAAGTCTAATTGAGATATACAAAATTACTACAAAGCGGTAAATTCAATAGCGATTTACCGCTTTTTTTGTGCGTTTTGGTGCTGAGCGTCGGACAGGCGTGGGGAGCGTGAGAGTTTAGGATTTAGAGATTCAGTACTCCTATCCGGTACTATAAAATGGATAGAAAAGATCTTTGACATAGTGAAAAAGACTAAAAAATGCAGGCAACTCTTGCATATGTCGTAAAAAAGTCGTACCTTTGCAGCGTCAAAGGTAACTAAACAATAAGAATTATGGCAACTTATGCATTAACAATCAATGAGCGTAGCAATAGCGGAAAGGCTCTTCTGAAATATTTGGAGGCGCTAAATTTAGATTTGCAAGTCATCCCGAAAGTACGCATGCGCAAAAGTAGTTACGAGCGTTCGATGGATGATATTAAGCATGGCCGCATCGAGAAATTCGCTTCGGCAGATGAGATGTGTAAATCATTAGGCATTTAAGCTATGTATAGCGTCCAATTGACCAAGGCTTTCCGCAAAGATGTGGAACGCTGCAAGAAGCGCGGTTACGACATGCAACTGTTAAATAAGGCAATTCACCTGTTGGAAAAAGATGGGTGTCTGCCTTCGGTTTATAAGCCTCATAAGCTGTCCGGTGACTATGCAGGTTCGTGGGAAGCACATATCAAGGGGAACTGGTTGTTACTTTGGCAGCAGAATGACACAGAGTTAATACTTCTCTTTACGGGTACAGGTACACACTCTGATATTTTCTAATATCCCTGCAATTATAAATTTTTCAGTCTGACATGGAACTAAAGTTTCGTGTCAGATTAGTTTATGGTCTTTTTCATGGTCAAAAAAAGGAACAATATATAATAACTAACTAACGAATAATCATAAAAACACCAAATACAATGAAAAACTATTTACAAGTTAATCGAGCCCTTGCGGCGGAGAAAAACTTCAACTTTTTATCTAATCTTTATGCGAAGGTGCTCCAAAATGCAGGGGGGGGGGCTTCGCAATACTGCGTATCGCAATCTGAAGGTGCGCAAGGTAAAAACTTGGATGAAAAAGCGCAATTGAGTCCGAGTTGCCCCTTACTTGCCTCTTACTTGCCTCTTACTTGCCCCTTACAACTCCGTCGCATTGCGCTTATCTTGTGCGTTTTGGTGATGAGTGTCGGACAGATGTGGGGAGAAACGGCCACCAGTGCAGTAGCTGGAACATATTCGGTAGTATACTCATCATCTCCTATTGGTGGAGAAAAGAAATTCAAAGAAATTGCGACTAATGCTGTTTATCTTTATAGAAATTCTTCGTGGAGTTATTCGAATAACAATGGAGTTAAAGCAACATCGGGTAATAATTCGGGAATAGTATTTTATATATCATCTCCTATGAGCCTTTCTGCTACAATCTCTCAAAAAGCAACAACAGCAGAAACGGTAACAGTGTATGTAAAATCTGTATCTAGTGCTTTTTTTCAAGAATTAGTAGATGGTTCAGATAATAATACAACCGCCTCTACAAACCCGGAACTAGGGGATGTCGGTTCTTTTACAATTGCAGGGTCTACAACAATTCAAACATATACAGATTCGTATGCTTCAGCGTTATCTGCGGGTTATTATTATGTATATGCTACAAGTTCGGCTTCTTCAGTAAATACCTATCTTCAATCAATTACACTAGCAACTTCTTCCTGGAAACTGAAAGGCGATTTTGATAGTTGGGGCGATGGATATGCAATGAGCGGAAGCGGAACGGTTAGTGTTACACGTACATTGCCGGCTAATAGTCGTTATGAGTTTAAATTCCACGATGGAACGAGTTACTATGGTAATACAGGTGCTATAGTCCATTCGATTAGTGGCTGGGAATACGAAACGGGTAAAGATAACGGAATTCTTTATACTGGTCCGGCGGGAGATTACACTTTCAGCATCAATACTTCAACCCATGTGGCAAGTATTACTTATCCGGATGTAGATCATCCGAATTCCAATTATATATACATCAAAAAAGGAGCAGGCTGGAGTGATGCTCGTCTTTATAACTGGGAAGAAGGTAGTTCAAGTACAATGTCGGATTGGGACGGAAGTCCTATTCTTGCAACAACCACTATATGCGGTACGGAATATTGGTATGGTGCTGCCTATTGGAATAAATTGAAATTCCGCGATGGAGGAAGCAATCAATCCAATGAATTGTCCTTCGATAAAGATGCCACAGGAGGCGGTGGTGGCAAATATCTGGATGAAACGACGCATGCAAGCACATGGTCCAATTTTGCCTTATACACTATCACCTTTGCAGGCAATGGAAATACCGGTGGAACGATGGATGCTATAGCAGGGCTTTGCCCGGGAGATGATCCGGTGCTACCTGCAAATACATTTGAGAAGACAGGTTATGATTTTGCTAGTTGGACAGCTTCGGCATCTGTCAAGGTAGGCGGTTCTTCCGTGACTACTGGCATTGCAGATGAAGCAACGATCCAAGATGTGGCAGCAAATGTTACTCTCACCGCTCAATGGACACCGATATCGGTTAGTTCGATTACGGTTAGTCCGTCAAGTAAGAAATTAGATGTAGCCGGAACACAACAGTTATCAGTTGAGGTGTTGCCTGTAACGGCCTTGGATAAGGAGGTTACTTGGACTACCAGCAACGGTTCTATTGCAACGGTAAGCAGCACAGGTTTGGTTACTGCTGTGGCTCCGGGTTCTTGTACTATTACCGCTACGGCTCATGACGGAAGTGGTGTAACAGGAACGTGTAGCATAACGGTGAATAAGATTACTCCGACGACATATAACTTCTCTGCGGATAAGACGATTCAATGTGGAGAAGATGATATAACTTTTACCTTAGCAGGAAGTCAAGTTGGAGCGACATATTATATTACTAAAAAATCCGATGGGTCTACAACAATAGGCGAAAGCAAAGCGGGAAATGGGTCGTCAATCAGTTTTACTGTTGCCGACGCTAAATCGGGTGATTATTATTGTTATACTTCCGAGACGTCCACCTTTGAAAAGTATAAGGTTTCAAAGAGTAAAGTAACCATTTCTGCCGGAACCGCTACTTCTATTACAACTCAGCCGACGAATCAGGAAGTGACGGTAGGCGAGGAGGCAACACTGACGGTTGTTGCTGCCGGAACGAGTTTGAGTTATCAATGGAAAGAGAGTGCAACCGAAGGCGGTACTTATAGCGATGTGGCTTCGGATGGTACGAGTTCTTCATATAGCGTAACTCCTGATGCAGCTGGCACCAAATGGTTTAAGTGCGAAGTAACTGGTACTTGCGGAACGGTAACCACTGAAGCACGCAAGATCGTTGCAACCGCGGCTAAAATCACTCCGACTGTGACTTGGACGACTGTGCCGAGTACCGTTTACAAGGGAGGTAAATATGCTATTGAGGTATCTACCAATACTGACGCTTCGTTAGTAGCAGGCAGCCTGACTTGCACTAACGGAACACTGAGCGGTGTGGCTGTTTCGGATGGCGTATTTACCGGTTATCTGGAGATAGCCACTAACGCTTCTTCCGCTCCGACACTGACGTTGACCACTTCTGCCGGTTCTACTTATGCCGCCAAAACGGAAACGAATGATGACATCGAATTAGGTAGCTGTGAAGGAGGTGGTGGCTCAACCATTTATAGTTATACCATAACGAGTACTTCTAATGTCACAGGTGGCTCTGCAACAGGAGGTTCTGTAGATATTAACGGATTGGATGACGGTGCTACAGCTATTGATGAAGTAGATTACTATAAAATTGGTGGGGATTTTTCGCTATCGAAAAGGTATATAAAGATAACATTATCTGGTACGACACTTGCTGCGGGAGATGTAATTACGTTGTTTGACGCAGTAACCAGTGACGATAAGGGAACATTTATTTTATATGATTCAGAAGGAACAAGTCGTCACACATATGGAAATATTTCTACTAAAGATGAAGTTACAGAGCAAAAATATACGGTAACAGCCGGCGATGGATTGGTAGGAAGTAGTGTGTTCTATATAGGTAGAAATGGTTCAAACGGACGAATTCGTACTATTACTATTACTCGTCCAGGTGGCGGCTCTTCTCAAACGACGAACCTCACATGGAGCGGCGGATTAGTGGACGAAGGCTCTGTGGATAAGACCGTAGGTGATGCGAACTTCACTTATACCGCTTCGAGCAACAACTCCAATGGTGCGATAAGTTATTCTTCAGGAACCACTTCAGTGGCAACTATCAACAGCAGTACGGGAGAAGTGACCATCGAAAGTGCCGGCTCAACAACCATTACGGCTACTATTGCCGAATCAGGCTGCTATCCGACGAAGAGTATCACATACACCTTGACTGTAACGGCTTCTTGCACTTCTGTTGCGGCGCCGACGGCTTTGACATGCTCGGCACATACGAGTAGCAGTTTGATATTTACTTGGACAAAGGCAGATCATGCAAGCACTTATACAGCTAAGTTGTATAGTGATGCCGAATGTACGAGTCAGGTTGCGAGCCAAGACCTCGGCGATGTGGCTACGGTTACGTTTAGCACGTTGACCGCAGAAATGACGTATTACTGCAAGATTCAGTCTCATGGCGATGGTTCGACCTATTGCGCTGATGGCGGCACGACTGGCGCACAAAACGGAACAACCGATGCAGTACCTGTCGGTCACACCGTGACGTATGAGTACAACGGTGCAACGAGCGGTGCAAGTCCGACAAGTGCAACCGGTGCTTCTGTAACCTTGCCGACTCCGACAAGAGCGGGTTATGAGATGGATGGCTGGTACAAGACCGACGGCACGAAAGTAAGTTCGCCTTACACCCCGACGGCAGACATCACCCTCTATGCCCGTTGGCAAAAAGCATGTGATGCAGGTGCGGGAAGTGTGGCTACCTTTAATTTCAATGCTGGCAATTCTACGGGTTTGACTATTGAGACGAACGGCGCCAATGCAACTTATAGCGTCGTTAACTCAAAAACCAATAATATTCCTGTATTGGATTCTTATTTCTTAGCATCTAGTTTTAAGAATGATGCATCGGGCATTATCACTATTACAACAGATGCTACTTACACAGATATCGATAGTATTAAGTTGAATAGTGCGGCTACGGATAATGCCAATCCTAAGATTGCTATTTTTACGGTATCGGGAGAAACAGAGACCAACCAGCAAAGTGCGTTTGCGTTGAGTTCCGGGTCCGTAAAGACATGGCGTGCTACACCCTATAAGAAAGACCTCTCAAGCAAAAAACCGGATGGAAAGGTACGCTTCAAACTGACAACAGGTGGTTCCGGTAAGTCTGCCGGTCTGGATAATATCCAAATCTTCTACGGAGGAGGTTCCGGTACCTGTTATCATGTGTACTACCATGGCAATGGCGCAGAGAGCGGATTTGTAAGCGATACTACTTCTTATGCCGATGACGCCAAAGCAACGGTATTAGGTTATAACGACAGTCGCTATCCGTTAACGAAAGATGGCTATGACTTCCAAGGATGGGCAACGAGTGCCGATGGTGCAGTAGCTTATACCGCAGGTGAGAAAATCACTATCGATGGCGCAGATGTACACCTCTATGCGAAATGGGCAACAGCAAGTACGGCGTTAGTAACGTGGAAAATGAAGACCGCAAATGATGAAGCGTGGGCAACTACGACAGGTACAGGTACTACGGACGAAACAAATATTACTTCTATCTCAACCGCCCACGACGAAGGTGACAATAAAGCGAAGAACTCTGCGACCGCAAAAACTGCAATGGCATCAGGCGAAGTATCGAGTACAGCGGCTCCTGACAAGAGTGCCCGGTTTACCTTCACTATCGCAGGCGGAAAGCAAGTGGAGATTAACAAGTTCGACTGCAAGGTATTCAATGTTAGCGACGGAAACCGTACTTACAAGGCGCAAATCTCCGATGCTGCAGGCAATGTATATAATAGTACCAATACCGTGCCCGTTACAGCATCTGCAACACTGACAGACGCATCGTTTGTATTCGGTAGCGGAAAGATCTTGCGCGGTGCAGTAACTATCCGCATTTATGCATGGAAGACCTCCGGTTCTCCGACGGAGTTCCGTATGGGGCCGGATGTGAAGTTCTACGGCACGGTGGAGGACTATGCATGCGCAACGCCTTCCGCACCGACTATCAACGGTGTATCGGAATACGTGCCGGGTCAGACCATCACCCTAACAGCTTCGCATGACGGCGAGAACTACGACAACCTGACAACCTATACTTGGTACAAGGGCACAGACTGGGCTACGGCATTAGACAATACCCCTGTACAGGCTGCGGCTACGGGAGAAAGCGGCTACACGCTGACTATAGCTGATTGCACTACCGGCAATGCAGGGCTCTATTGGTGCGAGGCGGCTAACGGTACCTGCGTGGCGCATAGCGCTGCCGGTTATGACGTAACTGTTTTTCCGGCATATACCATCACGTATAACCTAAACGGTGGTGAACTGGATGGTACACAGAAGACATCTTATACTCGTTTTGATGAGGACTACACTTTGCCTACTCCGACGAAAACAGACTATGTCTTTGCCGGATGGTATGGGGCGAGTGACTTCTCCGGTTTACCGACTGTAGTATTGGGGGCTGGTTCTGTTGGCGACAAGGAGTACTGGGCTAAGTGGGGTTCGGCTGTAACGGCTACTTGGACTGTCACTAAAGTGGAAGACAAACTTTATCGCGGCGGTGGCGACTATAGCGTAAAGGCAGTTATTGACCAGATGGCATGGAACGAGTCATACAAAGATCAACTGGAACTGACGGCAACTGAAGGCGTGACGCTGAAGAATATTGTTGCGAGCGTTGTTTCAAGTCACGTGCAAGTAACGGCAGACTTTGACATCACAACCGGCTTGGCAGCAGATGCAACAGAGATTACTTTCACGCTCTCTGTCCCTGCCGACGGAACTTATGCCCCGGCGGAGTTGACGCATGACGAGGATTTGAGCACTTGCGTCGGAAGTCCTACCATAATTTCTATTTTTGATGGAACTTCGGATACAGAGAATCCTAACTCGAGTACAAATAATAAATATAAACAAAGTACGCAATTTACAAACGCCACAACGGGATTTAAATACGAATTACATGGAATAAAGGGTAATTTGATAGATATTTCAGAAGCAACTTATACAGGTCGTGGAGAATATACCAGAGCTATCCAATGGGGAGGAGCAAGTACAAGTTATTACGCAGAATTTATAGTGCCAACGGGCTATACTGCTTCAATAACAATAACTTATGTGCTAACTTCTAATTCTCCAAAGTATATCGGTTTCGGAACAACCAAGGCGGCTCAAACTAATGGCTCAAATTATGATATTAATGAAACTATATCTTCAAATAATGTAGTCGGCACAAGTACATTCAGTTCCTTGTCAAGTGGTACCTACTATTATGTATGTAGTGGCGCTACGTCCTTCTATATTTTAGGTGTCAGTGCGACTCTTACTCCTTCCAGTGGTGGCATTACTCCGACCCTGAGTTGGGATCCGGAGTTGAACACGGATGAGGATTGGAAACCCGCGAATACCCGTCTTGAAAAAGAAACCGGTGATGTGGACTTTACGTTTGTGGCAGTTCAAGACAAGAACAGCCTCGGTACTATCACCTATAGCAGTAACAATACCGCGGTGGCTACGGTGAATGCTGCCGGAACAGTACATATCGTTGGCGCTGCAGGCGATGCTACTATCACAGCTACCTTGGCTGCAAGCGGTTGTTTCGAAGAGGCAACAGCTACGTATAACATCTATGTAGAAGATAACTGTATCGATGAGCCGGGTACAATCAGCACAGAAGACCTCGGCTGCGATGGTATCAAAATGACCGTCAGCGGGCATACAACTTCCGGAGAGACTGTAAGTTACCAATGGTATAAGAACGGCGTATCGTTAGCACCTGCCGCACAGGAGGCAACCTATACCACCTCTGCCGCCGGTGAGTACTATGTAATAGTGACCAATACCGGTACAGACCACTGTGCAATGGCTTCCACCAACACCGTGACGGTAGAGGCAAAAACAGCGATTTCTGTGCCGACAAACATCGTTGACAGCTGGTACGTGAAGAACGGTCGCCGTACGCCGGATATAGCACTCTGGAAGACAACAGGCGTTTCAACCTTTACCGTAAAGAACAATGACGGTGGAGCAACAATTGAAAATATCGGTGGATGTACATTTGAACTGAAAGACGGTATCATCTATCTGAAGGGAACTACTTCTACAGGTGCAGCACCAAGCGGAATGGAAGCCGGCGATTTAGTAATTAAAGTAGAAGTAAAGGATGAATGCGGAAGCAATACAAAGACTTCTTCTACTATCACTATCCACCGCCAGGCAGCTACTACCTATAAGGAGATCGCGTTTGTAGCTGATGGCGGAAAAGGAATGAAAAAGGATTCCATCACAGTTGGACACGGAGACGGAACTGAACTATACGAATATCTGGATAGTGTTGGTACAGCAGCAGGAAACCGTCTGTTCCAACTATCAGAACGGAATATCTATTGGACAACCGATGAGAAGGCTATCCGCGAAGAGTACTCGCAGTTTGACGGAATCCTCATTACCGATGATCCAAGCACGAATACGGTTGTTAAAACAGGAGATGACTACAAGACCAAGGGCTATGTGAATGCCTTCGGTACGATGGTGGATGTCCGTCCGATATTTACGATGGAGGCTTACGTGAGTGCGCTGAATAACTGGGGTTCTAAGGGTATAAAAGGAAATCCGCAATCACCTAATCCGCGTCAGTATGAGATGCGTCTGGAATGTAAAGACCATGAGATATACGGCGCCGGTCTGCCGACTCCGGAGGACGGAACAAACGTATGGGAGGAAGTGATTGACGGCGAGATATTCCGCCATGTGATCTTAGTCGATTCGATGAAGGGTGTATATAAAGGCGTGGCGTATAATGCAGAGACGGCTGGTGACAAAAAACCGGCACTGCAAGGCTTTACGGGTGAAGCAGCCGGCAGTCTGTTGGGTCTCGGACGTATTCTCGAAGGCACACTGCAAGCGGCAATCGAGCGTCAGGAAGAGCCCGCAGCGCGTCTGCTCGTAATGGGTATCAACGCCAAGGCTCTCCAGCCGACATGCGCGTTGACCAACGAAGGCAAAACCGTGATAAAGAATATCCTGGTTTACCTCCTCAAGACCAACATGGAGGAAGTGGACGACTGCTCCAACTACTTCACTGGTAAAAATAGTAGTGACTGGAATAATGCATCCAACTGGTCCAAGAATCAGTTACCGTCCAGCGAGGCGAAAGTACGTATTTTGGCGCCGTGCGTAATCAGCGGAATCCAACCGCATGTATTGCAAGTATCGATAGTCAATAGCGGAAACAGTAATATCCGATATACCGCAACAAGTAATGCTGCATGTAACGGAACGCTGACCATCAATGCAGACGGCGCGTTGATTGCAGACGGCAAGGTACGCAGCGCAGTAGCTCCGCATTTCGCAGCCAACGACCTGATGCCTACCACACCCGAAATGCTGACTATCAACACTGGCAGCGACGCACAAGCCGCGCTGATATTCAACAATGAGGAAGGCTTGACCAAGGCAACGGTGAACTACTACAGTAGGGGAAGAAAGTCGGATAACGTATACCAATTCCAGTATTTTGCTGTACCGATGGAGTACGTGGATGTGAATCCAGCCTTTGCCGGATCGGGTATCTATACCTACGCATGGCATGAGAACGGCGGATGGGAGCGCCGAGGCTATTATACCGAACTCTATGCCTTCGAGGGACTCGGTATTACTACCAAGTTTGCTGATCCTCGTACCTATACGATGAAGGGAACTCTTGCATCCACCGCTGAGAGAGAGGTTACTCTGTCCAATGACGCGGCGGAAGGAGCAGCAGGAAAGGGCGATAATATAATAGGAAACAGCTGGATGGCTCCGATCAATATCGCTTCGCTGAAAACCGCTATCGGAGACGACAGTAATATAGAGAAAGCAGTGTATATCTATTGTACTGGTAATGACAAAGCGGATGGCGATGAAGATGTGGATGCAGGTTCTACAGAAACCTCGGGTCAATGGTTGGCTATTCCTATTGATGCTTCCGGCTGGAGCGGATGGGAAGGACTGAAAGTCATTCCGGCAATGCAGGCATTCCTGATCCATGTAACCGGCGAGAGCAGCCTGACGCTCAATTATGACAGCCTGGTGCGCAGTACTGCTACGGACAAACTGAATGAGAAACTCCGTGCTCCGCGCAGGAAAGCCGCCTCCGAGAACGCGTTCTCCGGAATAAGAATGAGCGTAGCCGACAGCCAAACGCATACCGACCTCTATCTCTTCGAAGGCGAGCAGTTCAGCGCGGACTATGATAACGGCTGGGAGGCTAAGTACATGGAAGGCGACGGACGCTCCGCACAGTTCTACGCCATGAACGGCGAAGACAAGATGGCGGTAATGGCTACCGATGAACTGGAAGGCACGTATGTGGGATTTGCTCCGGGCAAAGAGAGCAATTACACCATCTCGTTCTTCGGCGGAGAAGGCACATATTACCTCAATGACCTGAAAGAGGAGAAGTCCACACTTATAGAGCAAGGTAATACCTATTCGTTCATCTATGAGGCGGGCGACATGCCGCACCGATTCCTGATTAGTACTACGCCATTCGGCATACCGAGTGTCACCACCGGTGTGGGCACCGTAGAGGCACAAGAGAAAGTGCAGAAAGTGATCTATAACGACCACGTATATATCATCCGCGGAGGAAAGATATATGATGTTATGGGCAAAATGATGAAATAATGTTTAGTGAGAAGAATTTAAGTTAAGAGAAAGGGAAAGAATCATGAAAGCACAAAACATTATGAAATCATTTGTTATAGCAATCATACTGATCGCAGGCGCAGCACAAGTGAGCGCCGTTACCTACCAAACGAAGTACAAAGGGTCGATGTACAATGTACAAAGTCCCATCTCCTATGGCGCGGCGGCGCCGGCTGCTACCTTCCAATCCACCAGCACCTATGCTTCGCCCGAATGGGCTGAGCAGCCGATGCTGAATAGCGACGGTACGGTCAACGAAGGCGCGTACATGGGCGGCAAAAATAATGCCCCCGGACCGCGGAGAAATGTTACCTCCCCTAACCCAGAAGTTGATGAAGAGAACGACGATGGTAACGTACCCCTCGGCGATGCCCTGATCCCGCTGATGCTTTGCATGTGCGCGTACGCGATATATAAGGTCTCGCGCCGCCGCAAGGAAGCGTGAACTAGGATCCTAGAACCCTAGTATACTAGTATCCTAGACAAATAATACCAACTATGGCAAAACTTAATGATGGCGGCTTCTTGGAAGCCAATGGGGATTATAGAGATCTGATCTTTTACAAAAAGACCAAGATTCTCTTTGATATGACCTATTGGTACAAGGACCGCTATCTGGAGCGAGGAGACAGGACACAAGACCAGATGCAGCAAGCCGCTCGTAGCGGAAAACAGAATATCGCCGAAGGTTCCGAAGACGGATTGACGAGCATGGAGATGCAACTGAAACTGGTTAACGTGGCACGTGGTAGTTTGATAGAGTTGCGCGAAGATTATGAAGACCAACTCATGGTGCATCGCCTCAAGCAATGGAACCAAACCCATCCTCGCTACAATGCCATGGTCAATTATTGCTATCGCCATCATGAGCTCGCCGACTATCAAAAATACTATGAGCAATGGAGCATAGAGGAGTTCTGCAATGTCGCTCTTTCGCTTATCCACCAAGCAGACAGAGGCATGTGGACATGGATCAAGAAGAAAGAGGCGCAGTTCTTGGAAGAGGGCGGCATACGCGAGAAGATGTCCTCCGCGCGCAAAAAACAAAGGGGTTACTAGAATCCTAGGATCCTAGGGGTCTAGTATCCTAGAAAAGAGAAAGGATGGCTAACGGGCCATCCTTTCGTATTCTACGGCTGCCATGAGATAGGCGCCGAGGACTTTGCCTTCCGTATTGTCCTGGATCGGCACATCCTTGCCGATCAGGTAGTACGCTGCCGTGCCGTTGCGGTCGTGGCTGAGACCCGCGGACTGGCAGGAACCCGTGATTGTCAGTATATCCTTGGTACTTGGTATTTCGTCACTTGGTACTTGGCGCACGAAGGTGCGTTGGATGCCTTCGAAGCCTCGCTTGCCTGCTTCCGCGTGGTCGATCAAACCGAGGCGCGAGCCTTTGAGCAGAGCCGCGGTGATGAGGCACGAGGCGGAGGACTCCAGGTAATTGCATTGGGTGCCGCCGGCTTCCACATTGGTGTACTTCGCCGAACCGGTATCGTCCACGCCCTGCGTAGCACATTTCTCCGGACCATAGGCTAAGAGCTGGTACCAACACCCCGTTTCTTTGTCCTGACGGGCTACAAGACCGTCCGACAAGGCTTGCAGATACTCCCGCATCTGGTCGAAGTTTGCCGCCTGCGGCAGCTCCTTCGTACATTGTCCGTCGTCACTTAGTCCTTTCATATACGCTTCCAATACATCCACCAGCGCGAGGATATACCATCCAGCCGCGCGTCCCCAGCTCTCCTCGGAGTGATAAACCGGTGGTAATTGAGAATTGAGAATTGAGAATTGAGATTTATACGCATGTCCGGCGTCGTATATTGCCTTGCCGTTCTTATTGGTCGTCACATCGGTGAAGAGGACATGATACAGAAGCTGTTTCTCTTCGTCCCATAGATAGGGCCACGAGACCTCGAACTGGGTATAGACATCGTTCCATCCGAGTCCCGTTCCCTCGCATGCACCCACTGCCAGCAGTTGCGCCAGCAGCGCGGGACCCATGTACGCCCCGTCGCACCACATCTGACCCCAATAGGATTTCTCGGGGTTGTCCGTAGCCTTGTGCATCCATCCGCCGTTCGGAAGCGAGTACTTGGCTTTATGCTCCGCCAGCCCTTCTGCTGCGCGGTGCATCTGCTCCATATAGTAAGCCGCCTTCTCGGGGTTCTCAAACCGTCCGCCCGGCTTGGCTCCTTCGTAGAGCCCAAGGAACACCTTGGCACAGTTGAGGTCGTCAAGGATACCGCCTCTCACAAGACGGTCCAGCTCGGCTTGGTCCAGACTGTCCGCCCATTGGGCAAGACCTATGTACCACGCATCCGCCCAGGCGGAGTCCTGGTAGTACTGCCATACATCGAGGATACCTTTCGCCACCACGCCGGGTACGTAGTCCCATGTAGCGGCAGTCTCGGGAACGGTCACGCCGTTGGTGGAGTTGGCGTTCGGGAAACCGACACAGTTGTCCTTGTTATACCACGCGCTCATGCGCGCATTGATCATCTGCTCCGAATAGCGGACGGGCTGCGGCTTGGCGCAAGCAGCGAGGAGAATCCCCGCTGCCGCCATCACTATGATATGAGTTGTCTTCATTTGTCTATTTATAGGATACGAGGGTCCTAGGATACTAGAGCCCCTAGGATCCTAGAACCTAAAGGTAACACCCATGAGGCAGTTGATGCCCTGCGAGCGGTAGCCGTAGTAAATCTCGTTCTTCCGGTGCAACCAGTTGTTGAGTTGGAAGAAGATCACGAGGTTCGGCTTCGGCTCCGGGGAAAGTTTACTTCCATCCTTCGTCCTTTCACCTTTCACCTTTCCTCCTACCCACATGTTATATGCCGCACCGAGGTTGAGGTCCACCGTCGGCTTCAGGATATGCTCGCCATCCGTAGCCAGAGCCAGCCTGCTGCCGGTAAAATGGTTGTCCGAATAAACGGACCAGTGCTTGTCTATCTTGCCGTCGATACGCAGGTCGATCTTCCATGCCGCGCGGTCATATACCTTCTTGCTCGTAGTGATATTCGTCACAGCCGCATCTTCGCCTACGAATTTATAGCTGACGTTCTCATGCTCATAGGCAGCCCAGAAGAAATAATCGCCGTTGAGGTTGATGCGGACGATGTCGCGGTAGTGGTAGTTGATCTGACCGCCTATCTTACCTCGGCCGTAATCGCTGTAGGTATAAGCGAAATCACCCGCCATCATCGGCGTGCCCAGACCTTTGGCGGCATAAGTGGTCGTGTTGGTCGTATTGGCGATAAGGGTCATGCAGTCATACATCAGCGCATAACCTCCGTGGATCTCAAAGAGCAGGTCCCTGTACGGGCGGATATGGAATCCCAGTTCGCCATCCACCGGCGTATAGGACGCTGCATGATGGGAGATCACGCCGGCGTGGATCACGCGGTAGCGGTTCGCCTCCATGTAGCCTTGCAGGCTTCCCAGCGCATGGTAGCCCATGATATCCGCATAGAGCGTGAGCCACTGTTTGGCGATCTGCGCCTCCATGTTGATATGCGGCGAGGGGGCAAAAGTGATATTGTCCGTAGCCGACAGGCTATTCCTGCCGCGACCTACGTTGAGGTCCAGGTTCACGCCCAAATGGATCCGGAACCGCTTGCCTTCATACGCATAATACGGCTCCAGACGGAAATTATGGCGGGCGTTATAGAGCGAGTCGGGTATCTGCTCCGCGAGGGAGGAGAGCTGCAGGAAGTTGTTCTGCATATACACCTGCGCTCCCACATGGTGCGCCTCGCTATGCCAGTCGAAATCGGCATGCGTACGGAGCTGGTGCTCGCTTACCGCATTAGGCTTGGCGAACAGCATGTACCCCGTCTGCACGCGGTACTGCACGTCGTTCTTGGCGTTCGCCTTCACGCCCACATACGCCTCGGCGGTCCAGAGCGATGTCTTATCCCTGTCCGTCAGCGGTGCGCGGTTGGCATACGCCGTCTTGTTCTTCTCCCACATGCCGAAACCGCCTCCGGGCGCTGCGGCTGAACCCGCGTAGTCGTACCAATGGCCGTACTTATGATAGTATATATTCCCGCCGTTGACGCCGAAATAGAGGTTGCAGGTAGAGAACGTATGCGTGAACGTAAGCCCCAGTTTGGTGCGGCTGAGCGCATCAATACCCCATTGCGCCTTATGATGGGCATACACATCCAAAATCGATTTCTTGCCGTCATCCAGCTTGTAACCGAAATTGAACAAGGTATTGGGATGTCCCACCGCTCCGCGGATATAACCGTGGTATTTCTTGCCCGGTTCGAACCGCGTAGGTTGCGACAGCAGCGGATGGAAACCGGTGCCGGGAGTGACCTCCGCCGTATATTCCGAATACTCGATAGGCGCAGGCTCCATCTCTACCTCCACTACCGCCGGCTTCGTGGATACTTTGCCTGCCGACTGGATCACCGGCTGGAAATCCCGCTCTACCGTCACGGACCTGTTCAGCGCGCTGTCGCTCTGAGCGAAGGTAAGGGCGAATGGCGAAAGGGCAAATATCGTAATGACGTAATGACGTAATGATGTGATTAATAAATTATTCTTCATCTTCTGTCTCCTCCTTTTCTACGGGTTGTTCGATCTTGTCCAGTTCGGCGAGTCGTGCGCTGATGAGCGCAGGGATATCGTCGTCTTTCACCATATAGTTCTGTTGCAGGACGAGCAGATACTGCCTTGCCTGGAAATACTCGCCGCGGCTGCGGTTGATATCGCTCAGGAGCACCAGTGCGCGCGCCAGCCAGTATTGCTGCTGGGTGTTCATCTGGGTGAACTCCATCACTTGGGCTTCCGCGTTCTCCATGTCCCCGGCTTCGTAATAACTCTGCGCCAGCAGGTATTTGGCCTCCGCGCCTTGCGCCGTACGCACTTCCTTGGCTAATGCCCGCAGGTCCGGCTGGGCCTTGCTCCATTGGTGGAGAGCGATATAGGCTTTCGCTCTCCCGTACATCGCTTCAGCCTCGGTCTCGTCGCTCACCGGCGTGTCGCTCAGCAGTTGCTCCGCTACGTCGATAGCCGCCTGGTGTCGGCCCAGCTGCTGCGAGCAGCGCAGGATACCCAGACGGGCGATAGTGGTGTTCTCGCGGGTGGAGGCGAGAGCATGCATGCGGTAGAATCCGTCCAGCGCACCTTTCCAGTCGCCTTTGTCATAGCATATCTCCGCTACGCGCATGGCTGCCTCTTCCTGATACGGGTTGGCGTTCATCTCCGCCAGCACCGAATACTGACCCAGCGCCTCCGTCGTCTTGCCCAGACGGTAATACGAATCCGCCAGATAATAGCGCGCGGTAGTGCAATAGCGTCCGCCGGCGCAGTATTGCGTGATATAGTTGCTCAGACTCACCGTCGCCTTCTGGTACGCCGCTTGCATATACTGCATCTCGGCGGCTGCATACAGCAGCGAATCCTCTGCCGTGGTGACGTTCATGTTCATCTTCGCAAGGTTCTTCGAGTACGCCAGATATTCATCTACATTGCCGCTCTCGATATACAGTGCCTGAAGGGCGTCCAGAGCGGTGTAGGCCTCTTCCGTAGCCGGATATTTCTCTATCGTCTGGCGGTAGGCGGCTATAGCCTGGTCGTTCTGCCCCAGGTTACGGAAGAGCATGGCGCGCTCCAGAGAAGCCTTCCGTGCCAGCGTGGAGTGGGGATAACCGCCCAGCAGCTGCTCATAGGTGATGATAGCGCTCCGCTCGTCATCTTGCTGCAACTGGGCACGCGCGATCTCATACACGCCGTCGTCCGCATAGTCGGATTTGGGATAGCGTTTCACCAGGTCGCGCAGCACACTGATCTTATCGCTGTATTTATGCTGCAAGCCGAGGGCATAGCCTTTCTGGAACAGCGCGTAGTCCGTTCCGGCAGCCTGCAGGTTCGCCACCTGCGAGTAATACGAGATAGCCTGCGGGAACTGGCGGGCGTTGAAATAGCAGTCACCTATGCGGTTGAGTGCATCGGCGTAGGTCGGCTCGGTAGCCAGTGCCGCATCGATATACATGGAGAAAGCGTTCTGCGCCTTGTTATACTGCTTCTGCGAGAAGAAGGCATAACCCTGCAGATACCGCGCTATGGAGTAGTTCGCCGATCCTTTGGCGCCGGGACGGCTGAAGAAGGTGTTGAGGTCCGACTCGCAGGCGGTGTAGTTGCGCAGACGGTAGTTCGCCTCCGCACGCACATAATAAGCCTCCGTCGTATATTCCGAACTCTCCGCGTCATGCTTGATCACCTCCGTCATCCAGTCCACGGACTGCTGCATCTTGCCTTGCAGGAAATTGTCGGCGCCTAACTGGTAGCGCAGATATTGCTTGGTCTGCAGCATCTTCGGCGTAGGGGAAGGGATCGAGTCCAGCGTCTGGATAGCGGCGGCGTAGTTCTTGCTCTGCATCAGCGCATCCGAGAGCAACTGGTAAATCCGTCCTTCGTATTTGGAATCCGGGTATTGAGACAGAAAATCATTGAATGCCCGCACGGACTCGCCCAGGGCGCTAGAGCTCTGGTAGGTGCAGAGCGTGTAGTTGTACGCCGCCTCTTCCGCTACGGCAGGAGTGATCTTGTACCCCGCTGCGGCCTGGTACGACAACTTCGCCTGCTCCGGCTGACCGAGTTGCACATAGGCGTTGCCCAGCGTCAGACAGGCGGCCTCAGAGATGGAGTCATGCTCTTGCTTGACCTGCTTGAGAGAACCTACGGCAGCTTCATACTGTCCCAACCGGTACTGAACCGTTCCGAGCATGAACATGTCATTCCGCAACGGCTCCTCTTTGTTCTCCGCAGCCGATTTCCGGTAGATGTTCAGGTGCTCCACCGCGCTGTTGTAGTCCTTCTTGAGAAAACTCATCTCGCCCAGTATGCGGTGCAGCTCGCCGTTATTCAGGTTCTCCGGATGCTCGCGAAGCAGCGCGTTGGTTCTCGACTCCGCCTCTTCGTAATCCCCCGTCGCGTAGTATATCTGCGTCAGGTAATAAGGGACGGTCTTGGCGTACTGAGGGTCGTCCTCCAGAGACTTCAGGGCAGGAAGCGCCTTCTCATACCGCTCCAGCTTGTACATGCAGTAGGCGTAGTAATAGGTGCCGCGGGTCGTATAACGGCTGTTCCCCTTGCCCAACTGGCTGAAATAGATAGAGGCACGCTGGTACTCCTGCATCATCAGATAGGCGTATCCGCGGTAAAACGCATAGTCTGTCTGATGATCGCGGCTCAAGGCCTTCGGATCTACCGGCTCCAGTATCTTCAACCCTTGTTTGTAATGTCCTTTCTCTACCTGTAGCACACCCTGCATGAAATGCACCTCGTCCTGAAACGTGGTGTACGGGTACGCCTGCAGATAGCTCTTGAGGTCGCGCTGAAGCATCTTGTCACGTCCGTCGAAACGCTCGGCTAACGCGTTATAGCGCGTCTCCATCTCCGTCGTCTGGGCGGAGAGAGGGGCAAAAAAGAATACAGAGAACAGAATACAGAGTACAGACATAATTAGTCTGTGTTCTGTCAGCGCAGTGGTCTGTATTCTGTCAGCGAAGCGGTCTATCATCTTGCTAATTTGATTTCGTTCCACATCTCAAGCAGCATCTCTTGCGCATCGCCGGCGTCATGCATGAGCGCGCAGCGGTCGATGATGCTCTTGTCTGCATAGTAAACGGGATTGAGGTGCAGGGCATGCGGATCCAGCATCTCGCCGTCAACCTCGATAGGATCCTCGCCGAAGAAATACGAAGCATCTACGGTCTCGGGCCACTCCTCCTCGTCGTTCTGGTCTTCCAGCACTGTCGCTGCGGCAAGAGGACCGCCGGCGCAAGATACATAACCGATCTCGTCCATGTTAGCCAGCGCATTGTCAGCGCGGCACATATAGTCGATGAAATAGGTTGCGGCTTTCACATTCTTGGCATACTTCGGGATAACCCAGCCGTCGAACCATACGTTGGAACCCTCTTTGGGGACGATGTAATCCAGCATCACTCCTATCTCGGCTGCCTCTTCGATGGCAAACTGCGCGTCGCCGGACCAGCTCAGGTTCAGCCATGCTTTGCCTTTCGTCATCTCTTCTTTTCCGAAATCAACCTCCCATCCGCAGATCTGTCTCTTGGCCTGGAGAAGGATCTCTTTCACGGCGGCTACGCGCTCGGGGGTGATGTTGCGTACAAGCTCGTCGCGGTTGATTCTGCCTGCCTCGATATCATCCGAGAAAGCGTATAGTACCAACACCGAATAGACATCGCGGAATGCGTCTTTCATCAGGATGCGGTTCTCGAAATCCGGGTTCAGGATAGCGCTCCAGCTCTCCAGATCCTCGCTCTTCACATACTGCGGGTTGTAGATGAAGCCGGTCGTGCCCCACATATAACCTACCGTGTAGTCGCTTACTTTGACATCGGTACTCGGTGCCATCTGCTGGAATTTCTCCGTTACGAACGGCGAGATATTGTCGAAATACCAGATGCTGTCGGCGATCAGCTCCTTCTGGATCGGCAGGAGAAGGTCTTTCTTCAGCATGCGCTCGATGATGTACTCCGACGGACAGAATACGTCGTAGTCCTCGTGACCTACCTCGATCTTCGTCAAAGCGGTCTCGTTGATGTCGAAGGTCTCATACACCAGTTCTACTTTCTCGCCCGTTTGGTCGTAATACCACTGCTCGAAGTTCGTCTTGACGTCCTCGTCGATGTAGTCCGCCCAGTTGAGCACTTTGAGTTGATGTGCGCGGTTGGCGCCGCCGCAGGATACCATGATGAGGGACAAAGCCACAAGGTACAAAGTACCAAAGAATGATTTTTTCATTGTAGTGTTAATTAATATAGTTGTTGTTATTGTTTTTTCCCTAGTTGGCTAGACGACTAGTTTCCTGGTTCTTTCTTTGTTTGGAATTACGGATATTGATATATATCAATACGGTCAGCATGACCAGCAGGATAAGGGTGAATAACGGCCGCAACTCCGGAGTCAGACCGCCTTTGCGGGCGTCCGAGTAGATGAAAGTGGAGAGCGTCTCCAGACCGCCGCTGCCCTTGGTGAAGAAAGTCACGCCGAAATCATCGACGGACAGCGTCAGCGCGAGGATGAAACCGCTGATCATGCCCGGCCATAACTCCGGAAGCATAACCATACGGAGGGCTTGACCGGGAGTGGCACCCAGATCCAGAGCCGCCTCATACGTGTTGGGGTTCATACGGCTCAGACGCGGCAGAACGCTCAATACCACATACGGCGTACAGAACACCACATGCGCGATACATACCGTCGCCAGACCCTGGCTGAAACCCAGGGCTACGAACAGCAGGAAGAGCGAGATACCGGTGATGATATCCGGGTTGATCATCGGAATGGAGTTGAGGAAAGACACCACCTTCCGTTGCCGCGAGCGCATGTTATAGATTCCGATAGCTGCCAGCGTACCTAAGATAGTGGAGCTGACCGCGGCGATGAGCGCGATGATGACGGTGTACCATATTGCGCTGTTGAGACCCGCATCGGCCTGACCGGTGAAGAGGTTAGCGTACAGATCCAGCGAGAAGCCCGTCCAGTTACCGAGCACTTTGCTCTTGGTGAACGAGAAGACGGCGATCAGGGCGATCGGCGCATAGAGAACGATCAGCAGCAGCCAGAGATACATCTGGGAGAAATAATGCCGTCTCAGACCCATGCGCTTGCGCCGGAGCGTCTCTTGCTCCACGGGCGTCAGTCCGCGCTCCTTGTGCCGCTCCGTGATGACGTAGCAGGCATAGGCTATACCGGCTGCCAGCACCAGACCCGCGAAGACAAACCATATCCAGCCGTGGCTGCGATGGCTCTCTGCCGTCTCGTGCAGGTATGCCTCGAACGTATTCCGGCCGTTAGTCACCAGAACCCGCTGGTTGCGGTTCTTGGGCTCTTTCTTGCTACGCCATACTGTCCATACTACCTCCTCGCTCTCGCTGTAGCAGAAGATGCTGTCACCCCATGCGCTCAGGTCTTCCTCACCCGGATGGGCGAAGATGAAATCCACCGTGTCACGGCCTTCGTCGTAGCGCAGTGGCTCGTATTTGCCGCCGTCGTAGAGCGAGATGTTCACTTTCTCGCCGGCATAGGATGCAGGGAAATTGTCAAGCAGTTCCACTTCTCCCGTCGCTGCCAAACGCAGTTCATACGTCAGCTTCGACTGTGCGGAGGCAGGAATAAAGAATAAGGAATAAAGAATAAGGACAAAAATGTACCGACTGATAGTAACTCTTCTTTTGTCTTTGAGCGAAGCGGTCTTTTGTCTTTGAGCGAAGCGGTCTATCATATCATTCCTCCTTTCTCTCCTTCGGAGTTGTTGTCGCCGAAGAACGACGTGAGACCTATGATGATCAGCAGTACCAGACTCAGAACGGCGCCGTAGTTAAGCAGGTCGGTCGTCGTGATATAGTCCTGGATGAGAGAACCGAACAGTTTGATGTTGTTATGTGTCAGCAGTTCGGCGATAGCGAAAGTGGAGACGGTAGGCATAAACACCATCACGATGCCGCTATAGACGCCGGGCATCGACAGCGGAACGATGATCTTCCAGAAGCACGTCCACCGGTTGGCACCCAGGTCCTGAGCCGCCTCTACAAGCGAGTTGTCCATCTTCTGCAAGGTGTTGTAAATCGGGTAGATCATAAACGGCAGGTAGTCGTAACAAAGGCCGAAGAGCAATGCACCTTCGCCTAACGGCAGACCGCACATGTTGAATAACTCTACGGTCGCTACCGTACGCAGAAGGAAATTGATCCACATCGGCAGGATAAACAGCATCGCCATCACTTTGGGCGTCCGGAAATCCTCCTGCGCCATGATATATGCCGCCGGATAACCTATCAGCAGACAGATTGCCGTGTTGAAAACAGCTATCATCACCGAATACAAAAACGTCTGGATCGCCTCGCTATGCGTGAAGAACTTCGCGAAATTGCGGATCGTGAAATGTCCGTCGATGTCGGTGAACGCATATACCGCTACCAATATCAGCGGCAGCACGACAAACATCGCCATAAACAGGATATAAGGCCATGCCCACGTCCGACGCGAAGAGGCTATTTGAAGTATCTTATTCATTTGTCAATCATCAAATTTTCAAATTTTCAAATCTTCAAATTTATCCACCAGTATATCCTTCGGCTTGATCACAACGCCTACGCGGTCGCCGTCGTCCCATACGTCGTTGGTGTTTACATACAGGTCGTGCCCCTCGTCGGTACGGATGGTCAGGTGGTAGTGGTTGCCTTTGTAGAGGATGAAATGTACTTCGCCCGAAAGGGTCCCTTCTTCTTCGTAGTCCTGGAGGTCGATGGAGCGGAATGGAACGCGCACTTGCACTTTCTCGCCGGGCTCGAAACCTTCAATCTGTTTGGGATCGACGTCCCATTCGGCGTCGATGAAACGGACTTTGCCGTTCTTCGTCACTTCGCCGTCGAAATAATTGTATATGTAGTGCTCCTTCTTCATGATCTGGATGTCCTCCGGACGCACGAGCATGCCTACCTCCGTACCCGGCAGGAACTCATGGTAGTCCTGGATGAGGAACTCGTACCCGTCAGGCGTCAGTACGCGCATCTCGTAGTGTACGCCCTTGAAGATACAACTCTGTACCGTGCCGTACCATTTGGTGAACTTACCCTTCGGCACGCGGTCTTCCTCGTCGAGGTCGGCCTGCGAGGCGGCATCGGGACCTTTATCTTTTATACTTTTATCTTGAATACTTCTTTCAACTTTCAACTTTCCACTTTCAACTTCCCAAAGGTAGATATCTTCCGGCCGGATGACTACATCTACCGGTTGGTTCTCGCCGAAACCGGTGTCGATACAGTCGAATTCCTGTCCGATGAACTCAACCCGTTTGTCTCTAATCATCGTGCCCGAGAGGATATTGCTCTCGCCGATGAAATCCGCTACAAAGCAGTTCTGCGGCTCGTTGTATATGTCTGTCGGAGTACCGATCTGTTTGATTTTACCTTCGTTCATCACTACTACGCGGTCGCTAAGTGTCAGTGCTTCTTCCTGGTCGTGCGTCACGTAGATAAAGGTGATTCCTAATTTCTCGTGCAACTCTTTGAGTTCGATCTGCATGTCGTGCCGCATCTTCAGATCCAGAGCGCTCAGTGGCTCGTCCAGCAGTAGCACTTCCGGTTCGTTCACGATCGCGCGGGCTATCGCTACACGCTGTTGCTGACCGCCCGAAAGGGTGTCAACCTTGCGCTCCTCGTAGCCGGTCATGTTCGCCATCTTCAAAGCACGACGCACTTTCTTCTTGATCGTCTCGGGATCCTCTTTCTTCAGCTTCAGACCGAAGGCTACGTTGTTAAACACATTCAGATGCGGGAATAGCGCATACTTCTGAAACACGGTGTTGACCGGCCTTTTGTAAGGAGGAGTCTTGGTCACATCTTCGCCTTTGAGAAGAATATCTCCGGACGAAGCCACCTGAAAACCTGCGATACAACGCAAGAGGGTTGTCTTACCGCACCCCGAAGGGCCTAAGATGGTGACGAACTCGCCTTTCTTTACCTGAAGGCTCACATCGTCGAGGGCATACTTACCATCCTCGAATTGCTTCGAGACATGGTGCACCTCAATGATAAACGGTTTTTTGCTCATTTTTTTTACAAACTAGATTGGATTACGATACTCTCGATCAATCATAAAAAATTAATTTAGTTAATAATAATTATAGGGTCCCCGATGTGTGCGTAGCACGCAGTGGGGGAAGCGTAGCGCAAGGCGAGATTCATAGGAGCGGTTTCCGCGACTCGTAACGAGCCTTAGCGTAAGCGCCGTACTCCGAATAAATCATAAAAAATAATACTTTTGTTATACAATATCCTTGCGCGTGTACAACACCTAATATCTATGCGTATACACCGCAAGCGTACGCATACGCGCACAATTCGGCTACAAAAGTACAACAAAAAAATGACATACGCAAATGTATGCCATTTTTTTTGCGAAAATGGTACAAATTGTACCTTCTTTATGAAAAAATGTTATTTTTTCTTCTTGTTGTTAGCCGGTTTTGCGGTAGTAGCAGCCGGTTGTTCGGGAGCAGGAGCGGGAGCAACTGCCTCTTGCTTCTCCCCGTGACGGCAACCCTTCGAGTGATCCGAATGTACATTGATCACGTCGCCGGTCTGCTGTTGATACAAGTACGGCAGAATCAGTTCCGACTGATGCAGCAACAGGTAGTTCTCAATCTCCTCGCGTGTATATTGTTTGATCTTTGCGCCTCTTCCTCCTTTCCCTTCCTTTTCCCTTTCCCCTTTTATTTTGTTTATTGCGTTTGATTATTTTGTTTATTGCGTTTGATTACTTTGTTTATTGCGTTTGATTACTTTGTTTATTTTCGTTTTTTAACGCGCCACTACTAATTATTCCCTTTTAAAACGTTGTTCCCTTTTAAAACGTTGTTTCCTTAATTATTCCCTTTTAAAACGTTGTTCCCTTTTGTCGCATTATTGCGGCAACCACCTCTTCTTCCTCCCCTCTTACTCTTCCTCTCCTCAGTGTGAGACTAATGCAACTGAATACAGAGGTAAAATAAAGGTTTCAAGCACCCTAAAGGGGGTGATTAGGGGGGGATTACCGGGTGATTAGGGGGATATTCGGATGCCGTAACTGGGAGAAAAGCGCAGGAAAAGGTCGCAAAGAAAGTTTTCTCCCAAATCCGGTGCAAATATACAAAAAAATATTTACATATCCAAATTTTGGCGTCGTAAAATATACATTTTTTGTGTAAAAAAACGCGCGCACTTGCATATATGAAAAAAAAATAGTAATTTTGCACGCAAAATTGTGTGATATTATGATTTACAGATTTACTTTTTCGTGTGAAGAAGGCTCTCAGGACTTCCGCCGCGTCTTTGAGGCGGATCCCGATGCTACGTTTCTCGAACTGCATGAGGCGATCCTCAAGTCCGTGGACTATCCCGACGACCAGATGACTTCGTTCTTCCTCTGCAATGACGAGTGGGAGAAAGGCCAGGAGGTGACGCTCGTCGAGATGGATTCGAACTTCGAGTACGACAACATGGTGATGAACGAAACCCGTCTCTCCGATCTGATCGAGGAGAAGGGACAGCGTCTTATCTATGTCTTTGACCCGATGTTCGAACGCTATTTCTTCGGCTCCCTCAAAGAGATCAAACCGGGTACGATGAACGGAGTGGAGTGCGTGGAGAGCAAAGGAAAGGCACCGAAGCAACTCAAATCCGAAGATCCTTTGGCGGGGATAGGTTCCAAGGGTGGCAACGATCTGGATCTGGACGATGAGTTCCGCGACGAACTGGACCTCGGAGACATTGATATGGAGGGCTTCCAGGACCTGTCCTTTGACGATGGAACAATGTTCTAAAACCCTTCTCCTCATTCTCGGTCCTACCGGGGTGGGCAAAACGGAGCTGTCGCTTCGGGTGGCGGAGCATTACGGATGCCCGATACTGAATTGCGACAGCCGTCAGATCTATCGCTCTATCCCTATCGGTACCGCTGCGCCTACGGAGGAAGAACAGGCGCGCGTGAAGCATTATTTCGTGGCTACGCGCGAACTCGAAGAGGATTATAATGCCGGGCAATACGAGCGCGATGCCATAGCGCTGATGGAAGAACTCTTCCGCACCTGCGACACGCTTGTCATGACCGGAGGTTCCATGCTCTACGCCGATGCCGTTTGCTATGGCTTGGATGACCTGCCTGCTGTGCCGGAAACGATCCGCCGGCAGGTGAAGCAAGCCTATGAAACACAAGGATTAGCATGGCTCCAAAGCGAAGTGCAACGCCTCGATCCGGATTATTGGAACGAAGTGGACCAACAGAATCCCGCAAGGTTGACCCATTGTGTGGAGTTATGCCTCACCACCGGTAAACCCTATTCCTCCCTTCGTACGGCTACTACTAAAATCCGCCCCTTCCGCATCCTCAAAATAGGACTGGAACGGCCGCGCGAAGAACTGTATGACCGTATCAACAGGCGGGTGGAGCAGATGATAGCGGACGGACTCGTGGAAGAAGCAAGAAAGGTCTATCACCTGCGGCATCTCAACAGCCTGCAGACCGTTGGATACAGGGAACTGTTCGCCTGTTTCAACGGCGAATATGATCTGGCGAGAGCTATTGAACTGATACAGCAAAATACGCGTCATTATGCCAAAAGACAGATGACTTGGTTCCGGCGCGACAAAACGATACATTGGCTGAATGCCGACATTGATTATGAAAAAAATATACATCTTATTGACGATCTGTTGCGCGCTGATAGCGTGCAAGAAAAATAATGTCGATTTCTCCTTCAGCCCCGATAAACCAAGGGCGGGAGAGACGGTTTATTTCTCCAATCTCTCGGATTCGGGCGAAGATTGGGAGTGGTCTTTCGGAGACGGTTCTACCTCTTCCCTCAAATCCCCCTCGCATGTATATAAGCGTCCCGGAGACTATGTGGTGGTCTTGAAGGTGGATAATAAGAATGCCTGGACCAAAACGGCCAAAGTGACGGTCTATGACACGGTTCCTACCTTCGTTGCGAGCGACACCGTTTTCTATATATATAAAGATTATACTTTCACAGCCAATGTCTATAACCCTTATAACTACGATGTAAATCTGGAATGGGATATAGAGGAACAGGACACCTTGGTTAAGTTCATCGATAAAGGCATCGTCTGTTATTTTACGCAGCCGGAAGACTCGGCGCTCATCAAACTGCGCATTATTCTCAATGGCGAAACAACGGATGTACAGAAGAAATTCTATATTCAGGACAGGAAAACCAATTCGCTTCTGCTCCGTACTGCCGACGCGGACTACCGCCAGCGTATCTTTGGAGACCGTGCCGAGCAATACAAAACAGACGAGACGGCAAAGCAACTATTGGACCTCGCGCAAGATACCGCTCAGACCTATAACGGCGCAGAGTTCAAACTGTCCGAACTCAAAACGATCTTCCCCGAGCTTCAGGGTTTCCGTATAGCGAGCAGAAAGATTTACTACCGCGCAGAAGGACTTTGGGTGGCTAATATTGATGGCGCCAACCCTGTGCAGATCGATGATGCAGAGTGTTTTGCCATGACCCTCGATACCAAAGACAGCCGCATCTACTGGGCTAATGCCGATGGGGTTTGGTACATGCCTTTTGTAGGGTCGGATAACAACAAATTCGTTACTACTCCTACTTTGCTCAATACGCTGCAGAATGTAACCAAACTGGCTGCAGACAACGAACCAAAATAACTTCTGATAATGACTAAGGATAAGCAACCCGATTATATTTTCGAAACCTCTTGGGAGGTTTGCAACCGCGTAGGCGGTATCTATGCCGTGCTATCCACACGTGCTGCATCGATGCAGGCGGAGCACCCGGATAAAGTGTTTTTCTTCGGCCCCGATTTCGGAGCACACAGTGATATCTATTTCAAGGAAGATAAGTCCCTTCTCAAGAAATGGCTTTCTTCTTTCGACTTTGAGCAAAGCGGTCTTTCTTCTGTCCGTATAGGCCGGTGGAAAGTGCCCGGAGAACCTATTGCCATTCTCTTGAAATTCGACAGCCTGTGGCAGCGGAAGGATGAGATATACGGATGGGCTTGGTCTAAATTCCGGGTCCAGAGCCATGCCGCTTATGGCGATTATGACGAGTCATGCCTTTTCGGTTACGCTGCCGGCATCGTCATGGAGAGTTTGTATCATTATCTGTGTGTAAATCAGTCTGTTAGCCCGAAGGGCGGTCTGCCAGCAAAGAGCGGTCGCCCACTTGGTATCTGTCAGCAGGCGCAGCCTGCGGTCTGTATGCACGCCAATGAGTGGCAGACGGCGTTCGCTATCTTCTATCTGCAGGACCACTGCCCGGAGATAGCTACGCTCTTCACGACTCATGCTACCGGTATAGGACGGTCTATCGCCGGAAACGGAAAACCGCTGTATGACTATTTCGAGGGTTATAACGGAGATCAGATGGCGGAGGAACTGAACATGGTTTCCAAACACTCGGTCGAGAAACAAGCCGCGCACTGGGCGGATTGCTTCACTACCGTCAGTGATATCACGGCGCGTGAGTGTGCGCAACTGCTGGATAAGAAAGTGGATATCGTCACTCCTAACGGATTTGAACCTACCTTTGTGCCAAAAGGCAAAGCCTTTGACCAGAAACGCAAAGAAGCACGCGAAGCGTTGCTACGCGTAGCAGGAGAGAAACTGGGCGGAGTAGTGCCGCAAAACGCATTGCTTGTCGCTATCTCCGGACGGCAGGAATGGAAAAACAAAGGGATTGATGTCTTTGCTTCGGCGCTCGATAAACTGGCGCAGAAAATATACCATAGCGACCAGCCCGAGAAAGAAGTGGTGGCTTTTGTGATGATTCCGTATCTCGACCGGGCGCCTGAACGCAAAGGCAAAGTGTCTGCCGTCTATGTTCCTTATTATCTGGACGGACACGACCCGCTGTTCGGTAAAACCTACTACGATCTGCTCATCGGAATGGATGTCACCGTTTTCCCGTCTTATTATGAGCCATGGGGATATACGCCTCTGGAGTCCTGCGCCTTCCATGTACCGACGATCACTACTTCGCTTGCAGGATTCGGAGCATGGGCTGCACAGCAAAAAGACCAATATGGCGTAGTAGTGATCGAACGGAATGACTCCAATTTTGACCAGGTGGCGGAACAAATTGCTACAGATCTCCTGCGATTCGACCGTCTTTGCGGGGAAGATAAAGCCCGCGCACGTCAAGAAGCGGCGGCGGTAGCGAAAAAAGCGGACTGGAAACATTTCTTCAAGTACTACCGCAAAGCATATGAGATAGCACTGAAAAAAAGAGACAACAGAATAGAAGAACTTCAAAACCCACGTTTATTATGAAAAATCTTCGGATGATAGCAGCCCTGCTGCTCCTTTCAACTTTCAACTTTCAACTTTCAACTATCCGGGCCTGTACCAATTTCCTGGTAGGAAAGGATGCTTCGGCGGACGGAAGTACGATGATCTCCTATGCCGCTGACTCCTACGGCATGTTCGGCTTCTTGCATTTCGCGCCTGCGCAGGACTGGCCAGAGGGCGCTATGCGGGACGTGAAAGACTGGGATACAGGACGGCCGCAGGGATCGATCCCGCAAGTGGCACACACTTATACGGTGGTGGGCAATATGAACGAGCACCAGGTGACGATCGGAGAGACTACGTGGGGAGGACACCAGGAACTATGGGACACCGTCGGCATTGACTACGGATCATTGATTTATATCGCCTTGGAGCGCTCCAAAACAGCCCGCGAAGCAATCGAGTGGTTCATCACTCTCGTCAACGAGTACGGCTATGCTTCGGAAGGAGAGTCTTTCTCCTTTGGCGACCCGAACGAAGTATGGATCATGGACCTCATTGGTAAAGGAAAAGGGCAGAAAGGCGCCGTGTGGGTGGCTGTACGTATTCCGGATAATGCCATCGCCGCGCATGCCAACCAAGCGCGTATAACGACGCTGCCGATCAATGCCAAATCTAAACTGACAAAAGAGCAGAAGCGCATCGCTAAGAAACTCAATTGTAATATGGTTACCCTCTCTTGTGGAGAGGGAAAGGGTGAGGTTTGCGAATATTGGTGGTCTAAAGATGTGATCTCGTTTGCCCGCCAGAAAGGCTTCTTCTCCGGAGCGGACAAGGATTTCTCTTTCCAGGCTGCATACAACCCGTTCGATTTTAGCGGATTCTATGCCTGCGAAGCACGCGTATGGGCGTTCTTTAATCATTTCAGCAATGATATGGACCGCTATTTCGACTACGCTACCGGCAAACTTTATCGGGAGATGAAAGATGACAAAATGGTAAATGAAAAAATGGTAAATTACGCCATGCCGCTCTGGATCATCCCGAACCGCAAACTGTCGGTGCAGGATATGAAGGAATGTATGCGCGATGAGTACAAGGGGACGCCGCTGGATATCACGCTGGGAGAGGCTGCAGGACCGTGGAACAGCAAACTCCGTTTCGGAGCACTTGGATTCAAACTATCTATCAGTCCGAAGGACGGTCTGGGTCACACCTGGGAGCGGTCTATCAGCGATAGCGGTCTATCAGGCGAAGCCGGTCTTGCAGCGGACACGCTGCAATATTGGTACCAGCGTCCTACGGCTACCCAGCAAACGGCATGGTCCTTCGTCGCACAGATGAGAAATGACCAAATGGTAAATGGACAAATGCGAAAATGTTATGGTATCTTCTGGTTCGGTGTGGACGATGCTGCCTGCTCGTGCTACACGCCGATGTATTGCTGCATCAACCATGTGCCGGAGTGTTTTGCCGAGGGTAACGGAGACAGCTATACCTTCTCGCCTACATCGGCTTGGTGGACCTTCAATATGGTAGCTAACTGGGCATATACCAAATACAGCCGTATGTATCCCCATATACGCGAAGTGCAGCAGACATGGGATGATAAATTCAATACCCAGATTGCGGGCGTTGATGCGCAGGCTGCCGGACTGGACGAAGAGGAGGCGCGCGCGTTCCTTACTAATTATTCATGCGCACAGGCTGAGAACCTTGTAGCGGACTGGCAGCGTCTGTATATCTATCTCATTACGAAATTCATTGACGGACAGGAGCGTAAGGAAGAAAACGGGCAGTTCAAACGCAACCCCTATGGCAATAGCTGCGGTCCGGAAAGACTTCACATGCCGGAATCTTATCTCCGTAAGATTGCTCCGGAAACCAACCACGAGTGATAAACCACAAATCACAAATAAAAATGCCTCTCGACCGAGAGGCATTTTTGTTAGAACCGGTAACTGAAACTGGCGAACCATCCCCATTCGGACATGTATTGTCCTTTGACGAGCGGATGTTTGACGAGGTTGTTCAGTCCGAAATCATAGCCGCCTTGCAGCCGGTAGCGATCCCATTCTATTCCACCTCCTACACCCCATTGGATGTTCGCGCGGACCAACTCGTCTGTCATGCGGTCGTACGGAGAGGTCGGGATGCCTTTGTCCTTCAGCCAGTTCTGCGTCCCTTCGCTCAGATGCAACTGCATATAGTCGTTCTCTGCCAGGCCGATCTGCAGTTGGGGACCGGTAAAGACAAAGAGGTTCAGTTTCTTCCATACGGGGATGGTGTAGTACAAGCGTACAGGAACGGTAAAATCATGCTCCAGAACGCGGTGAGTGATGTATTCTGTCTGTACCGAGGGCGCATCCATCGATCGCCAGTGCTGCTCGTTTGTGCCGTACACCAGCGTATAAAGCAGACCGGTTTGAAGACCGAAATGCAGCGGCAGGTTGAACGTGAAAGTGGCGCCTACACGAACTCCGTTTAGAAACATACCTTGATAAGAGAGGTCCCGTGCACGCTGCTCATGCTGAGTAAAACCCGCCTCTATACGGTACTCCACGCTGAAACGGTATTGCTCGTGGCTCACCTCTTTGCGACTCGGATCAAAGAACGTGTTATCCTCGATCTGCATGGCCGGCTTGACTTTGTCGTCCGCCCAAAGTACACCCGCGAAAAGGCATAGAAAAACTAATATATATCCTGTTCTTTTCATAAATCGGCTGCAAAGGTACTATTTTTTTATGAAATATACAAATTTTTCAATTTTCAATTTTCAATTTTCAATTATTTTTTGTACCTTTGCGCCAAAATTATAAATAGCAGATCATAATTTTGAGTTTCGAAATACTAAAATCTTATATTCCTTATTACAAGCGCAACCTGAAAGTGGCGTTGCCTGTAATGTTTACCCAACTGGGTGCGGCAATGGTCGGCTTGGCGGATAGCATCATGGTGGGGCATTACAGCACGGCGGACCTGGCGGCTGTCAGTTTCTCCAATGCGATCTTCTTTACCGTCATGGTCTTCGCTATGGGGGCTTTGATGGGAGTCACGCCGCTGGTGGGACATGTCCATGGACGGCTGGAGAAATTGTTGCAGCAAGGCACTACAGAAGAAGAGATCAACCATAAGCATGAGCAAATAACATCCTATCTGGTTAACGGACTGGTGTTTACGGCGATCATGTGTTTCTTTGCGCTGGTGTTGTTGGCTCCCTGTATTCCTTATCTGGACGCTTTCGGTCAGGAACCCGAGGTTATCGCGTGTGCGCGCCCGTACTTTATTTTAATAGTGCTGTCGATCATCCCGTTCTTGCTCTTCTGTTTCTTCAAGCAATATCTGGAGGGACTCGGCAATACGATGGTCGCGATGGGAATTACCTTGGGATGCAATCTGCTGAATATATTGTTGAACTGGGCCTTTATCTTCGGCCATTGGGGTTTTGAACCGATGGGGGCTGAAGGAGCAGGGTGGGCTACTCTCATCGCACGCTTCCTGATGCCGGTCTGTTTTCTGGTGGCGATGATGGCGAAAGCTGACTGGCGGCGGTATCTCGTTTCTGCTCGCAGATGGTTGGTTACGCGCAGGGAAGTGGAGCACTTGTTGGCGATCGGCACTCCCATTGGCTTGCAGTCCTTTGCGGAAGCGTTCCTCTTTACGGCTTCGTTCGTGATAGTAGGATGGATCAGTAAGGAAGCTCTGGCGGCGCACCATATAGCGAATCAGATGTGCGATCTGACGTTTATGTTGGCACAGGGTATCGGAGCCGCTACTACTATCCGCGTCTCGCACCAGTTGGGCAAAGGGGACCTGAATGCCGTACGCATGGCGAGCCATGCCTCTATCCATCTGTGCCTGCTGATGAACACCATCGGCGCGTCAATCATGTTCTTTTTCCGGTATCAGATACCCTATATCTTCTCCAATGACCCGCAGGTGGCGGAGATCGCTTCTACGCTGCTTATCTTCGGTGCGCTCTTCCAGTATGCCGACGGCCTTCAGTGTATCGGAGCAGCGATGTTAAGAGGCATCCAGGACGTGCGCGTGCCGATGCGTATTGCTCTCTTTGCGTATATAGCTGTCGCCCTGCCGCTCGGCCTCTACTTAACATTCTATTACCCCATCCCCTTCGTACATCGTACATCGATCCTTCGTACATTAGGCTTAGGACCGTCTGGTATGTGGATTGCTTTTGTGGTAGCACTTGCTATCCCTGCCGTACTATTCCATATACGATTTAATAGAAGAATGAAAAAAATGAGTAAATATGAAAATGAGCAAATGTGAAAATGATAAAATTGTAAATGATAAAATGAGTAAATATGAAAATGAGCAAATGTGAAAATGTATTTGAGATTTTCTCTCAAATCTGCAAAGTACCCCGTCCTTCCAAACACGAAGAAAGGATCAGTCAGTGGTTGCAGGATTTTGCTGCATCACATGGCATAGAGTGTATCACCGATGAGGCGATGAATGTCATCATGCGCGTGCCCGCGACACCCGGTTATGAGGACCATGAAGGAATCATCCTTCAAGCCCATATGGATATGGTATGCGAGAAGAACGGCGATGTTGTCCATGATTTCATGACCGATCCGATAGAGACCTATGTGGATGGCGAATGGCTCAAAGCCAAAGGAACCACCCTTGGTGCCGATAATGGTATCGGAATCTCTATGGCGCTTGCTGCTATCACGGATCCGGAGCTGCAGCATCCGGCTATCGAGTGCCTCTTCACCGTCGATGAAGAGACCGGTCTCACCGGTGCTATGAAACTGCAAGACGGTATGCTCAGGCATAAACGCCTCATCAACCTCGATTCGGAGGATGACGGCCAGATCTTCATCGGATGCGCAGGAGGCATCGACACCCTCGCCAAAATGCACTATGAACCAGTAAATGAAAAAATGGTAAATGACCAAATGGTAAATGATACGGTCTGTCAGCCCAAAGGGCGGTCTGTCAGCGAAGCGGTCTGTCAGCGAAGCGGTCTGTCAGGCGAAGCCGGTCTAATAGCCATCCGACTTTCAGTCGGTGGCTTATTGGGTGGTCACTCCGGCGATGATATCAACAAAGGACGTGCGAACGCTAACCAACTCATCGTCTGGTTCCTCGCGCGTATAATGCCGCAGACCGACCTGCAACTTGCATCCATCAACGGCGGCAACCTCCGCAATGCTATCGCACGCGAAGCGGAAGCGGTCATCGCCATTCATCTGAACTACAAAGAACAGATCCGTATTGAATGGAACCATTTCGTGGCGCAGATGGAAGGTGTTTTTGGAGAGGTGGAGAAAGATATGCGGATGGAACTGGAGACATGCGACATGCCCGAGTCTTTCATTCCGGCGGACAAGGCGTGCAGGCTCATCATGGCGCTCTGCGAGTGTCCGCATGGCATGATCGCTATGAGCCGCGACATACCCGGACTCGTCGAGACTTCCACCAACCTCGCCTCCATCAAGATGAAATCTGTCAGCCCGAAGGGCGGTCTGTCAGTGAAACGGTCTGTCAGTGAAACGGTCTGGGTCACACCTGCCGAAGGGCGGTCTTACTTCATAGAAGTAAACACCTCCCAGCGCTCCTCCGTCGAATCCTCCAAGCATCATCTCAAATGGGTCGTGGAGCAGGCGCTGGCTATGGCATGTGACGAAGTGACACACGGCGACGGATACCCCGGATGGGCACCTAACCCATCTTCGCCCCTTCTCGAGGTCGTCAAAAAAGCATATACGGATTTGTATCATTCAGAGCCGAAGGTCCTGGCTATACATGCCGGACTGGAGTGCGGGCTCTTCCTCGAGAAATATCCGTACCTTGACATGGTGTCTATCGGACCGCAGATGTACGGAGTCCACTCGCCACAAGAGCGTCTCTCTATACCTTCTACGGAGAGGTGCTACGCATGGCTGTGCCAAGTGCTGAAAACGTTATAAGAGTTGATTTTTGTCCTTTTTTTGAGTTTTTTGTCCCGTTTTTCACTATCTTTATAAAAAAAGCGCCCCGATAGGGACGCTTTCCGTTGAGTGCGGCAGAGCCGCGGTTAGCGCTTGCGCTTAACCGTTGTGGGCTGCGTCGTACTCTGCGCCGCATACCTTCCACAGGTAGGCGGTCATGGTCTTTTTGCCGGTTGCCAGATCCTTCTGGGCGACGAAGTCCAGTTGGTCCTGCGAGATCTTGTTCAGATCTTTCCGGCGGGTTGCTACCATCGCGCGCACCTCGGTGAAGCGCTCACGGACAGCCAGTTCCTTGGCGGACGGCAGGGTGCGCACAAGGCATATATCACCGTCAGCGGTGGAGTCGCTTATGCTCCGCGCAAACTCCGCTTCGTATTCAACGGTGAGAACGCCGCTACAGGCGTTGATCAGGTATCAAGTGACCAAGTACAAAGTACCAAGGTTCTCCGTGACGGTCAGTTGATAATCCTCCGCGGCGACAAAGAGTACAACGCACAGGGTCAAATTGTTAAATAGTGTTAATCCCGGTGTACCGAATTACTGGAACACTAGGACGCTACAACTACTAGTTCAACTAATAAATAAGTAATATTATGGAAAAGAATATATATCAGCAGCCATCCGTCACTGTAACGGAGATAGTGATGGTTCAAACCCTCTGCGTAAGTGGAACTGCTCCGGGAAGCGGAGCGAACAAACTCAACCCCCTTCCAACCACAGAGCAGTGGTGAGAAACCGCCAAACCACAGGAAAAGTACTCACTTTTTACCGGTGGTAATACCAACCAACGTTAATCGGAAGCCGTCTCGCGTGAGCGAGGCGCTTTCTTTTGTTCACTAAACGCACAAAGTATATGGTTTTGGCTTACGGAACGGTAGTTGCTCCGTTTTTCTGGCAAAATCATTACTAATAGGTATTGCACATGTCGAAAAAAAGCAGTACTTTTGCACCGCAAAATTTTTAAACTGAACACTGAACACTGAATACTGAATGACCAAAATCGCTGTCATAGGACTTCCTTCAAGCGGCAAGTCGTCGCTCTCGCAGGCTCTGCAGAACCTGGCGGACCGGGGGAAGAAAAAGATGCAGTTCGTTGAGGTGCATAACCCCGACGAGTTGCACGGGCATGCTTTTGACGTCGTGCTGCAGCTCGTTGACTCTACGCGGCTTGAGGAGTCACTCCTCCTTACGCCGCATATTATTGACGAGCAGGAGAAGATCGTAATCGCTATCGGGCGGTATGACCTCTTGTTAGCTACCGACCACTCGCTCGATATTCCCAAACTGCAACAGCTCATAGGTGTGCCTACCTGCCGCCTCTCGGTGCGCAAGAACTATGGGTTGGACGAGTGTCTGGCTATCCTCTCGGAGGTGGCGGCAAAGCCGGTTTCTACCGCGCACCCGATTTACCACTTGCGTGACCAGGGAGACGAGGATACCTATATAGCCTACGTGCATGGTGTGCTCACGCAGACACTCACCCACGCCAAGGATGATGCCTATCAGACACGGCTTGAGAAGATAGACAAAGTGCTCACCAACCCATGGCTCGGATTCCCTATCATGATGGCGGTGCTCTATTTCGTCTTCTGGTGTACCTTCACCCTCGGTGCTTATCCCCAAGACTGGATTGCCGCAGGCATTGATTGGCTCTGCAATATAGCCCATGACCATATGGCGGACGGATGGCTGTCCGGACTCCTCATCGACGGAGTGCTCCAGGGAGTGGGGGCTGTACTCGCTTTCCTGCCGAATATCATCATCCTTTTCTTCTTTATCTCTCTTATGGAGGACAGCGGATATATGGCGCGTGAGGCGTATATCATGGATGCGGTCATGCACCGCATAGGTCTCCACGGCCGCAGTTTCATCCCTATGCTGATGGGATTCGGTTGCAACGTACCGGCTATCATGGCTGCGAAAGATATACAGAATCCCAAGGACCGGGTGCTTACGATGCTCATGGTGCCTTTCATGTCCTGCTCCGCACGGTTACCGGTCTATATGCTCTTTGTTGACACGTTCTTCCCGAGACACAAGGCACTCGTCATGATCTCGCTTTATGCGATAGGAGTGTGCCTCTCGGTTCTCTTTGCGCTCCTGATGAAACATACCAGGTGGTTCAGACAAGAAGCGGATGATACCGTCAACGAGTTGCCGGAGTTCAAACTCCCCAAACTACGTGTAGCGGCTGCTCATATATGGGAGAAGGTGGCGGATTACCTCCAGAAGATATGTACCGTGATCATTTGGGCGTCTATTATCATTTGGGCGCTGGAATATTTCCCGAGCCAGGATATCAACGATCTGGAGAACTCCTATCTGGCTGCTATAGGCAAAGCTATCTCGCCTGTATTGGCTCCTTTGGGATTCGATTGGAAGATGTCCGTCTGCCTTCTTACAGGACTGCCGGCTAAGGAAGCTATCGTCTCCACGCTCGCCATCCTGTATGGCGGAGATATATCTGCTGCGGGATTCACCCCTCTTACGGCATTTTCTTTCCTCCTTTTTGTGCTGCTTTATTTCCCCTGCGTGGCTACTATCTTTACGCTCAGGAGAGAAGCAGGACGGGGATGGGCATGGTTTATGGTCGTACATAGTCTGGTTTTGGCATGGTTTGTGTCGTTCGTAGTATATCAGGTAGGAGTATTACTACTATAACTAGATAAACTAGTTAAACTAGATAGACTAGATAGACTAGATAAACTAGTTAAACTAGGAAAACTAAAAACTATACAATTATGAAAAAATATCTCTTAATCATCATCTGTTCTGTATTCTGTACTCTGTCAGTGAGCGCAGCGAACGGTCCGTCAGCAAAGCGGTCTAACCGCCAGACGGTCGTTCTTTCCTGCAACATCCATTGTCAGGGCTGTATCGACAAGATCATGAAGAATATTGCTTTCGAGAAAGGCGTGAAAGACATCGCCTGTGATCTTGATACCAAGACGGTCACGGTCACGTACGACGCTAACAAAACGGACGTGCCGGCGCTTCTCGAAGCATTCAAGAAGATCAACAAACCCGCCACGGTAAAAGAAACGGAGCAGAAACAGAAAGAAACAGCGGCCGGAAAGCCGGAAGCTGTCACAGACGCTGACTCAGGCGCCTCCACACCCTATTGAGAATGCGTGCGCTCCCGCGCACAAACAAAACAGACGCCCGAAAGGGCGTCTGTTTTTGTATCTCTGATATCCGGGGTGTGACCCCTCGGAATCCAAGATTAGTGGAGCTCAGCTGTGTACGTCTTAGCCACGGGCACGACGTACTCGGCATTACTTCAGTTCTGCTGTGTACGTCTTAGCCACGGGCACGACGTACTCGGCATTACTTCAGTTCTGCCAAGTACTTGATAGTACGTACCATCTGGCTGGTGTAGCTGTTCTCGTTGTCGTACCAGCTTACAACCTGTACCTGATAGGTGTCCTCGTCGATCTTGGCAACCATAGTCTGGGTAGCATCGAAGAGAGAACCGAACTTCATACCGATTACATCGCTCGATACGATCTCATCCTCGGTGTAACCGAAGGACTCGGTCTGGGCAGCCTTCATAGCGGCATTGATACCCTCTTTGGTGATGTCTTTACCCTTAACAACGGCTACCAGGATAGTGGTAGAACCGGTAGGAGTCGGTACGCGCTGTGCGGAACCGATCAGTTTGCCGTTCAGCTCAGGAATAACGAGACCGATAGCCTTAGCAGCACCGGTGCTGTTCGGAACGATGTTCTGCGCACCCGCACGGCTACGACGGAGGTCACCCTTGCGTTGCGGACCGTCGAGAATCATCTGGTCGCCGGTGTAAGCGTGGATGGTGCTCATAATACCGCTCTGGATAGGAGCGTATTTGTGAAGCGCTGCTGCCATAGGAGCCAAGCAGTTGGTCGTACAAGAAGCTGCGGAGATAACTTTGTCTGCCGGAGTCAGGGTCTTGTGGTTTACGTTGTAAACGATGGTCGGAAGGTCGTTTCCTGCAGGAGCAGAGATAACTACTTTCTTTGCGCCGGCCTGGATATGAGCCTCTGCTTTAGCTTTGGAGGTATAGAATCCGGTGCACTCGAGTACTACATCGATGCCCAGCTCGCCCCAAGGCAGCTCAGCTGCGTTCGGCTTAGCGTAGATAGTGATCTCCTTGCCGTCAACAGTGATCGAACCCGGAGTAACAACGGTCTTACCGTCCTCTGCGAGAACAGCATCCTTGTAACTTACAGTGTGCTTGCCCTCACCGAACTTACCTGCGAAACCGCCCTGAGCGGTGTCGTATTTCAGAAGGTGAGCCAACATTTTCGGGCTGGTCAGGTCGTTGATAGCGACTACCTCGTAACCCTCTGCCTCGAACATCTGACGGAATGCCAGACGACCAATACGGCCGAAGCCGTTAATAGCTACTTTTGTCATAGTTGTAGAATAATTTAAATTATTTGTGTATTAATTGTGTTAGTCTGTTTCGCTTTTGCTCTGCAAAAGTACTGCTTTTTTGTTGTTTGTGCAAATAAATCGTCCAAAAATCTTATTTTTGTTATTTCTGTTTGTCAAAAAGCCCCTTTGCGACTACTTGCGACCGAAGTCTGCGGGGATCTCGCCCCAGGCTTTGGTATCCCATTTGTAGATGGGTGTTGTCCATGTGTTGTCGTGCAGCCACATCTCGGCTTTGCGCACCATCAGGAACAGGTCCTGGTTGGATGCGTTCCATTCTATCTTTGTCTTGCAACGCTTCTGGCGGACCCATGCCAGCGCGGTCACGCTATCCGTATAGATCACCCAGTTCAAGTTGTATTTCTTGATATACGCCAGCCCGAGTACAAGCGCAAGAAACTCTCCGATGTTGTTAGTCCCTTGTACAAAAGGTCCCCGATGGAACACTTCCGTACCGGTATCCGCGATAACCCCGCGGAACTCCATTACTCCGGGATTTCCGCTACAGGCTGCATCTACCGCCAAAGCGGGTAAAATAGGTTTACTCATAAACAATGATTTTGCGGGTTTGGATGTGGTCTCCCTCTATCGTCTGGACGATTTGCACGTGTGGTCCGACTCGGTATGTGCGGATCACTTGTGCAGGAGCGGTAGTAGGAGCAGCATCAGCGCTACGCGGTACGTCGTCAAACACCATCGGACAAGTATATAGTGTCTTGCCGTCGGAGGTCGTCAAGCGGCAGTAGAAGAGGGTGGGCTCACCGCTCATGCCCTCCGGACGATAGAGGTATTGCTGATTCTCGTTCGCTATTGCCGTGCCGTCTGCATACCATTGATAGTCGGTATATAAGTGGTCATGGTTGTCAATAAAGAGAACATCCGTCCATTTGCTGTACATCTGTCCCGAGAGAGCGATAGTGAAGCGGAAAGAGGCGGTCGTCTCGCATTGACCTTCCCCGGCGGTTATGTTCGCCGTATATTCGCCGCTCTCCATCGTCGTAGGCGTGAATACGATGTCTGTACCGTCCGCAATACCGGCATAGTGAACGCCGTCTAACTCGATGTCGTAGCTGTCCGGTGCGCCGTGCGTCACGGTAACAGGTATGCGTACCTCGCCCGCGTTGTCGCATGTCATTGCAACAGTACCGATAGAGATCCGGGGAGTGGCGTTGACGGTGAGCAGAAGCGTGTCATAGACATTGGCAGGATTCGTGATCGTATCTATGCCCACAGGGCGGCTGTAGGTCATACCCTTCCATGTATAGGTCTCTCCCTCGCAGATAGTAGCTTCGTCTTTGTCGCAGCTGATACGTGTAGGCGGCGTGAGAGCGTCGGTGCTTTGGATGGCGCAGGCGGGAGCATCCGTATAAGCGACCGTGATATACTGCGCCGCGCCACCTATGTTATGGAGCGTCAGCGTCGCTGTGGTCGTCGTTCCGGTCGCGGCGATAGTTATGCTCTGCGCACCGCTGTCGTCATAACGGACAGTGAACTCATGCCCCGTGCCATCGTACGGAGTAGTGATGGTCACTGTAGCCGGATATTCCTGTGTAGGGCAGGTCACAGTAGCCGGTACGCCGGAGATAGCCACGTTGCTGATCACAGGCGAGTAAGGAACGATGGTCAGCGAATCCTTCGCGCAGCTGTTCGCGCCGTCGAATAACACGTGAAGCGTGTGCGCTTTGCCGTCCGCTGGAATACCTGCAAAATTCAGCCCCACTAACTGTTGCTCCGTCTTGTCGGATACCGAGTACGCGGCGGTTTGGGCGGGCAGACCGTCCACCCAATACCTCAGAGTGCCCTGCTGGTAGGTGTAATCAAGATCGAATGTCAACGTACTTGTCAGATCCGTACAGCCAGGAGTGGAGAATACAAGGTTCTTAACCTTTATGCTCGGGAAACCCGGAATGACCGTAGAAGCAGTTTTCTTTGCTGTTGTCCAATCCTCAAAGTAGGCTTCCCATTCATGCGCCGGTTCGTCGGTAGTGATGACGATGTTGTCGTTGAGAGCCGCCGGTGTATCGTACGCAACGGCGGGAAGGGTATAGGGATACTCAGCCCCGGTGGTGTTGTCTTTGATAATAAGCCTTCCGTTCGGGTTTTGGTATTCCACATGCATAGCAACTGTATAATCCGTTCCGCCGCATGCCACGGGCTGTACGGTAGCCGTGAACGCATCTACTGCAGGCTCGTGCGCGGTCACAACGAACTGCTGCTGGGATTTGACGACACGCGAGACACTACTGATCGGGTGGAACTGGATGTCGTCCAGCGCAAAATCATTTCCGATATGGAGCGTGTTGGTATTGAGGTTCACTACCGAAATCGTCACCTCGTCGCAATCCTCATCGGCGTAGAACGTCTCGGAGTGCTGGTGCCATATATTATTGCGGAATTCCGGTTTGCTCAGATCCAATACGGCTGAGTTCCATGTATGACCGTTATACTCGATACGGAACTGGAACCGCGCGGCATTGTCCATCTCGCCGTAGTTGTTGATATTGGCTGCCCAGAAAGAGAGTACGTACGTGGTACCTTTCTTAAGCTTGAGATTCGGATTGTTGGTTGTATTGGCATACCACGCTTTTTTATTGCCTCCGGCAGTTCCGGTAGCAGCGTCAAAGAGCGCGAAATTGCTTCCTTCGTGGGCCTCTACGGTCGCGTAAGAGGACGAGAAACAATGGGCGTTCTTGACAACGGCGAAACCATTCTCTTTCAGCTTGTTCGGGTTCCTTCCTCCTGCCAGAGTGTCGCTGTAGAAACTGTATCCTGCCGCCTCGTCGAAATATCCCCAGTAATTATAATCGCTTATTGTACTGACCGCTCCGTAAGTGCCATAACCCGTCGTGCTTTCGTAGTTGCCGTTAGACATCATATCGTCCATCGAACCGGAGATAGGATAGAACTCCTTATAGATATATGTCTGCGTTCCGGCAGTGCTGAATGCAGGAACCGCATAGTTCTGCGGTTGACCGTCTGCTTTTTTATACTCTACGCCATTCACGATCCATACATAATCATTGGCGGGGTCTGCATCGGAGGGAATCAGCGTGAGAGACCCGCCCGTGAGGGTATCTATGGTCACGGTCTCCAATGCCTGCTTGGCGTTCGGTACATCAAAGACGATGGACCTCTCGCAACTCGTATTGCCCGTAAAGCGCGCCGTGGCGGTGTATTGCACGCCGTTGATGGTCGCAGCGGGTACAAGGGGCAGAGAGAAAGATTGAGGACTTTTCGGGGCGGAGATGGTCACGGATTTGCCTTGGCATTCAATCACCAACTGACCATCGGGCTCTCCGAAGGCTACCATACCGTCCAGCGTGAAAGTGTTATTATCGGCATTGACAGCAGAGATAGCGGTCTCAAAGGAGGTGATGGAGCAATCCAATACGCATCCTTCCGCGTCAGGCAGGACATGAACCAGATGCCTTCCTGCCGGGATAGTGGAGTAGAGGAAATAATATACTCCTCCGGCGGGTATCGGATTAGGAAGCGTGGCAAACAGGTCTTTGTCCAGATAGTACTCCTCGTCCCGCGCTGTTCCTGCGAATGCGCTCGCGGCACTCCAACTGATACCGTCCATAGAGTAATACCATGCATGGGCGATCACGTCGTCGTACAGGTATCCCGTTTGGGTGCTGTTCAGTTTCGGACGAAGCGAAATAGGGTCGCCTGCCGCCGCTGCGCATACATGAATCTCATCGGCTGTCTCTCCCGCCGCTACGGTTCCGATTCCTTCGGCTGAAGGAGAATAAATACTCCATTTGTTGCTCTCGGAGGGATCGAAGATATTCAGCATATTGCAGTTGCAATCGCTGTTGTCGGGTATATCTATATCGGACGTCTGATTCCATTTAGCGCTCCATCCGGCGGCTGTACCGCGGACGATGATAACGCGGTCGTACCAGCCGGCAGCGGTGGACGGGATAGTGACCTTGTAAGCCTTGACAATACTCTCGTTTCCGCCCGGCACATGGGACGCTTCAAGCCACAGATTGGTAGTTGTACTGGTGGATTGCCAGAGATAGAAGAAGATCTTTGCCCCGTCTTTTGACCAATCGCCCACCGCATCGCTTTGCTTGACATTCACATAAATATCCTCACCCGTAGTGTATATACGTGCGCTGAGGCTCAAAGCCGCACTCAGCAGAATGCCTAAAACAATATATCGTGTTTTCATCGTTGCTCCTCCTTATTGAATCTCACTTTGTTTCTGTACTACTTTCACCTCCGCGCGGCGGTCAAGCGGCAGTTCATGGTTGACGTTCTCTTCGTTCGGAATCAATGAACCATGGCCTATTACGATCACGCGTTTTTTATCTATTCCTTGGCCGATCAGGAATTTCGCCACAGCTTTAGCACGGTTGTATGCCAGTCGCTCATTATGAAGCCGTTGCCCTTCCTCCGAAGCGTGCCCGTCAATGGCGATTTTGGCATCAGGCACTTTATTCAGCACTCCAACGATGGAAGAGAGGTATTTTTGCGAGGCCTCGGAGAGTTTGTAACTGTCGTACTCAAAGTAGATCTTGTTGAATTTCTCCACTTCTTCGGCTGCTTTGGCGATATGTGCGCGGGTGAGCGTGTCTATGCGTTCCGTATTATTCGTATCGCGGCGAGCCAGCAGACTGACCGTAGTGTCCCTGCGTGTGAAATAATCGAAATAATCCACCGTCTCATGTTTGTCCGGCTTGATATGCCGCCAGTGGATACCTACTTTGAGACCTACTTCGTAGGGGTGCGAAGCCTTGGTGGTATTGAGCGCGTAGGCACCGGTGTATTCCTCCATAAATGTGAACGTGTTGTCTTTCCATCCAAGCGGGTGTTTCTCGGAGGTGTTGACATCGTTTGCTCCGCATTGGAAGTAGCCGCCGACGAAGAGGTCTATCTGCCGCGTGAGCGCGATGATGGCGCCGAGGTCGGCAAAGATAGTGGCTTGCGGATTGACGGATATCTTGCCTTTAGCAGACTCCTCTTGAGTGTAGTCCTTAGGACCGAACTCATGGATGTTGTCAAGTGTCAGGTCCCATGCAGGGTAGTAGCCGGAGTGGGTCACCTGGCCTTTCGTGACGCGGTACTGGTTCATTACAGCGAAAGAAGGCGCAATGCCCACAGCGGCGAAGACACCGGCTTTCTTGCCCTCCTTGCGGTATTGGAACTGGAGCGAGACAGGGATGCCTATATTGAGCGTCGTCTGGCGTTCGTCCCACGCTGTCACTTGGGAATTATGGTTGTAATGCTGCTCGGTGTCCGTGTCAATCTGGTCCTCCCATGTATAGGTGCCGCCCAAGTGAGCCACGGAGGTGTTGTTGGTGAACCAAGCACCGACTCCCACACCGAAATTCTGATGGAAGAAATAGGCGTACTGAATTTGAACAAGCGGGCTGACAAAACCGTTGACGTGGCTCTTGTCGTCTGTAAAACCGTAACCCAATGAACCGTAACTGAGACCTACATAAGCCTGCAAGTAATGACCTCTACGGTCTGCCGAGTCCGTCCGAATGATCTCTTCGCGCTGTTTGGCGACGCTGTCCGGCGTGGAGATGATGGAAGTCAGTGTGTCTGTGAAATAATGGATGGTGGTCACTTCTACGCGGACCAGACTGTCCGGCGTTTTTTGCAGTTCCGGCGTGTCTTCTGTCGCGAACGTCTGTTCGTTCACTTCCGTCCTCTCCGGCAAGGCTGCAGGGCGCATGATCCGCGTCGTGTCCGATTGAGCATACATACCTGCGGAGACAAGCAGCGCCATAGCAAAGAATAATTTGCGTTTCATGGTGTTTGTTAGTTAGGTGTGTGACCCGCCCGGGAATCGAACCCGGATTTGAGCTTTAGGAGAGCCCCGTTCTATCCATTGAACTAGCAAGTCTTTTGTATATATTATATTAGCACCTACTCGGAAACTCTCCGTATTCCTCGAAGGTGTAATTAAGGAAGTCGTTCATCGGTTTTGCCGCTGCTGCGATATCTGTTATTTGGTCGATGAAATCGGGCGAACATACCATTTCATCGGACAGCGGCATGGAAAATGTGTACATCTTGTGTTTGAGCCATTCGGCATGCTTGAATTCGGGGTCAAAGCCGGCAGGCACTTTCTTCAATCCCGTACCCCAATAGCTGTCAAAATCCTGACTGAAATACTTTTTCCATTTCCGGGACCCCATGATAGCTTCTACCTCTTCGTAGTTGGCTTCAATCTCCGTACGAAGCGCCTGAAGCAGTTCTTTGGAAGGATCCCATATTCCGCCGGCGAACATACACTGCCCGGGTTGGATATGGACGTAATAGCCGCCGCGCATGGATTTCTTTCCCCATGTCTTGGGCTGACCGGGAACTCCGGCAGCGGGGAAACATCCGAACCATTCTTTATAGGGACGTTTGTCTGCGGAGAACCGGATGTCGCGGTTGATGCGCCAGATGCAGTCTTTGGGTTGGAGCGGCGCCAACGCCGGATCCATCTTTGTCAGACGGGCAAGGTATTCAGTGCAGAAAGCGACAAACCGTTCCCTGCATGCCTGGTACCGGTCGCGGTTGGCATCAAACCATTCCTTATTGTTGTTGCAGGCTAATTCTGCCAGAAAATCCAAGGTATCTCTCATCTCATTTACCATGTACCATTATCCGTTTAATGCGTTCATGCAACGTCTCAGTCCGTCCAGCCAATAGGGAATCTCCACGCCGAAGGTCTTCTTGAATTTCGATTTGTCCAGTACGCTGTAGTGGGGTCTTGGGGTCTTGTATTGATATTCTTCCGATAAAATCGGTTTCACCCGACATTCCGAGATACCGGCAAGAGCGAGGATGGCGATCGTGAAATCATACCAAGAGCAGACACCTTCGTTGGTGAAATGGTAAATCCCGGGATGCCATACCGGCGCCTCTATAACGGTAAATACAGCCTGTGCGAGATCGGCAGCATAGGTAGGTGTGCCTATCTGGTCAAAGACCACTCCCAGTTCTTTGCGCTCCTTACCGAGTCGCATCATGGTCTTGACAAAATTGTTGCCGAAAGACGAATAGAGCCATGCCGTACGGAGAATGACTGCTTCCGGACAGGAAGCCAAGAGCCGTTTTTCTCCTTCGTATTTCGTGATACCGTAGATAGTACGGGGTGCAACAGGGTCCGATTCGCGGCAAGGGATATGTTCGTCGCCGGAGAAGACATAGTCGGTGGAGATATGAATGACGCGTATTCCCTGACTGCCCAAAACGGATAGCGCTTCCGCATTGATCTTCATGGCGGTCACTTCGTCTTCCTCCGCTTTGTCCACATTGGTGTATGCGGCGCAGTTGACGATCAGATCGATGGCATGTTCATTGACAAAAGCGCTGACAGCCGCCTTGTCGGTGATGTCCAGCACCCGGACACCGTCTGCTTCCACGACGTCCGTAAAGAAATAGTTATGCTTCGGGTGCGCAGCGCTCAATACGCGCATCTCGTTTCCCAACTGACCGTTGCTGCCTGTGACTAAGATATTCATCTTATTTGAAGATTTGAAGATTCGAAGATTTGAAGATTAGAACGGATTGTCCAGATCTCTCAAGAGAGGATGTCTGGTGTCTTTCTCGCTGATGATACGCAGTTGTTCAGGCACCTGCCAGTCAATTGCCAGATCGGGGTCGGAGAGCAGTATGCCTCCGTCTGCTTCGGGATGATAGAGGTTGTCGCATTTGTAGGTAAAGATAGCCTGATTGCTCAATACGGAGAAACCATGCGCAAAGCCTCGGGGGATATAAAACTGCCATTTGTTCTCCTCGCTCAGTTCGACGCTGAACCATTTGCCGAAAGTAGGGCTGTCTTTTCTCAGATCCACCGCCACATCCAGAACACGTCCTACAGTACAGCACACCAGTTTTGCCTGCGAATAAGGCGGTCTCTGGAAATGCAGGCCGCGCACAACACCATAAGAGGAACAGGACTGGTTGTCTTGAACAAAAGCGGATTCAATACCGGCTTCGCGGTAGCGTTGTTCGTTGTATGTCTCTACAAAATAACCGCGCGCATCTTTGAAAACCTGCGGCTCAATAACTAATAGACCCTCAATAGGTGTGTGGATAATGTTCATGAAGTTATTTACGATTTGACGATTTACGATTTGATGATTTTCAAAAGCGGGTACAAAGGTACTGCTTTTTTTTGAGATGAGCAAATTTATTTGCAGTTTTTTATCTCTTCATACGTAAAACCGCGCTGGAGGAGGAAACGGAGAAGTTTTTCTTCGGGATCGGACCTACGTTGGTTGACGAGGGCGCGCAAGTTGCGGAAATACACGGTTTCATCGATGTTCTCCAGCGCTTGGGAGATAGCGGAATCAGGCAGTTGCAGTGCATTCAGTCCTGCACGGATTTTCATTCTCCCCCAAGCCTGATATTCCACCTTGTCATGGACATATGCGTTGCAAAACCGGGTGTCGTTCAGGAAGTTGTTCTCATAGAGTTTTTGTTCGATGAAATCGGAGAAATCAGGGTCTGCACCCCATTCGTACAACTTGCGTCTGACGTCTGCTGCACAATGTTCCGCACGTGCGCAATAAGCCTCTGCTTTACTTAGCCATTCGGCCTTCGATAATTCGGTCTTTGCCATAGATGTCTTTTGTTATTTGTATGTCGGTATAGCCCATTCCGTCCAGCATGGCAACTATCTCCGAAGCATACGCTTCGTTGATCTCGAAGAAGAGGAGGGGAGGGGGAGGGGTTACGGGTGACGGGTGACGGGTTACGGGTGACGGGTGACGGGTAACGGGGGATGGGGTATGGGAGAAGAGTGCGGCAATGCGGCGGTAGAACTTCAGCGGATCGTCGTCCGGCACAAAGAGTGCGGTATGCGGCTCGTGGTTCAGGACGTTCGGACGCATGTCTTTTTTCTCCTTCTCACAGATATACGGAGGGTTGGAAACGACGATGTCGTATTGGTGATGCTCGATTAATTCATCGGAGAAAATATCTGCTACCCGGAAGTTCACTTCGGTGTTGTTCCGGAGGGCATTTTCTTTCGCAACCGCGATAGCTTCGGGCGATATGTCAATTCCGGTTACGTCCCATTCCGGATGTCTCTTCTTCAGCGCGATTGCGATACATCCGGATCCGGTGCCAATATCCAGTAATTTTCGCATTTTCTCATTTTCACATTTTCCCATTTTCTCATTTATCCGCTCCACCAGTTCGGCGGTTTCGGGACGGGGAATGAGAGTGGCAGGAGTGACTTTGAGGTCCAAACCGTTCCATACCGTGTGGCCGAAAATATACTGAACAGGCTCAAAATGCAGCAAACGGGAGATAATTTGCGCTAAAAAAGGCTCTCCTATTTGCAAATGTGGAAAATTTGTAGTACTTTTGTACCCGAATTGGAGTTCCGTGCGCGATTTCCCGCTCAGTTCTTCGGCAATCCACCAAGCCAGCGCTTCCGCTTCGTCAGCGGGATATGCGGCTTGCAGTTGCGCGGTAATATGTGCTATGAGGTTCTTCAAATCGGCTGCAAAATTACAAAAAATAAATGGAATACGCAAATTATATTGCCCGTTGTATCGAAATTGCCCGTCGCGGCGAGTATTATGTGGCACCAAATCCGATGGTTGGAGCGGTGCTGGTACAAAACCCCTCCCCGTCCTTCCCTTCAAGGGAGGGGGAGATTATCGCGGAAGGATGGCATGAGCAGTACGGAGGACCGCATGCGGAAGTCAATTGTTTTCGTGCCGCCGAAGACAATGTACGAAGGACAAATGTACGATGTACGAAGGATTTTTATAAGGATTGTACGCTGTTTGTCTCTCTGGAGCCGTGCAGCCATTACGGCAAAACGCCTCCTTGCGCCAAACTGATTATCGAAAAGGGAGTAGGCAAAGTGGTAGTAGGAATGCTGGATCCTAATCCGCTGGTAGCCGGAAAAGGCGTAGCCATGCTGCGCAAGGCAGGGATAGAAGTGGTAGTGGGCGTGATGGAGAAAGAATGCCGCGAACTGAACAAACGTTTTCTGTGCCTTCACGAGCAGAAAAGGCCGTACGTGATACTGAAATGGGCACAAACGGCGGACGGTTTTGTGGATAAGAGGAGGGAAAATTCAAAATTCTTAGCCCACAAGGGGCACGATTATTTCAAAATTCTTAGCCCACAAGGGGCACGATTATTTCAAAATTCAAAATTACATCTTCAAGGTGCGCTGGCTATCTCGACGGCGGAGACAAAGAAACTGGTGCATAAGATGCGGGCGGAGAACATGGCAATCATGGTTGGCACCAATACGGTTCTTATGGACAATCCGCGTCTGCTGACCACCCATTGGGAGGGAAGAAACCCCATCCGCGTGACCGTGGACAGAAGCGGAAAAATACCGATGAAATCGAAGATATTTGCTTCTACCGGGAGCGATTATCCGGGAATCGATCCGGTGATTGTCTATCGTGAGAAGACGGATTGGAACTTCATTCTGGATGACCTGGCGGGCAGAGGTATTCATTCTATACTGGTAGAAGGCGGTCCTACCTTGCTCCGTTCGATTCTGGCAAGCGGCACATGGGATGAGATCCACGTAGAAGTGGCTCCCGAGATAATTATAGGTGACGGCGTTCGTGCGCCGGAGGTGCGTCTGCCCGAGCATTTCGAGCAGGTTGACGGACACCGGCTATACACTATCTTTAATGAATAGCATCGGGTCGCCAACGCGACCATCACGGGACCTGGAGGACTGCCTTGACTTGGCAGTCCGAAAAGGGAAGGCAGGCGGGGAGCCTAAGCCGACCGAGAAGAAGGACGACGTCGGCCCCACGTCGGCTTCACGCCGGCTAAATTTCTCCCGAGATACCCCACCATCTCTCGAAAACGGTTCGAGAATGAGTGCTAAATGAGTCGTAAATGACCCCGCGCCCTTGGCGCGCTAAACAGAGCGGAGCTCGCTCAACAGCAAGCTCCGCTTGCGCTAAACAGCGGCTTCGCCGCGCTTAACCTTGGTGGGCGGCGTCGTACTCCTCGCCGCAGACCTTCCGTCGCGGGCAAACCCCTCGTATAAGTACCAAAACTCCGTTTTAGTAGTAAATACTCGGGGCAGCTCCGCTCTCCCCAGGGATTAAAAATCCCCGGGGGTCCCAAGGTTAGCCTTGGTGGGCGGAATCATATTCCTGCCCACAGACTAACCAAAGGTAGGCGGTCATGGTCTTTTTGCCGGTGGCGAGGTCCTTCTGGGCGATGAAGTCCAACTGGTCCTGCGAGATCTTGTTCAGATCCTTGCGGCGGGTCGCTACCATCGCACGCACCTCGGTGAAGCGCTCACGGAGCGCCAACTCTTTGGCAGAGGGCTGCGTGCTGCGCTCCACTTTCGGACGGAGATACAGACGGTTACATGCATTGCTCTGGGTAGCCGCTACGCGGTGGGTTGCCAAGAGCATCTTGGTGCAGGAGTGCTGACCGCTCTTGCTCGGTTTTGCCAATGCACCCGACACATGGTCGATGCCGGCAGAATAAGTTACTTTTGCCATACAAGTTCAGCGTTTGCCGAACAGACCGCCCATCGGGCTGACAGACCGTTCACTTACGTTCACTGTCAGACCGTTTCACTGACAGACCGCTCGTTTCACTCACTGACAGACCTAATTGCATCTGTTCGGATCCCTACGCCGTGAGGGGGTTAAGATTTGGTTTACTGGTTAATAGTTTAGAGTTTTTTGATTTACCGAAAACCGCTTCGCGCAGAAAACGCGGAATCCTGTGTTGCTAACCCGCAACCCCGCGTGCCCGTTTATCCGTCTGCCAATGAGCGAGCTCCCGGCATCCGGCTCTCCGTTCCCGCCAGGCAGCAGCGAGATCGCTTCTGCCGGATTCCTTTTAGAAAACGGCCAAAAACAACGAAGCATAGCGTAGTAGTAATTGTTAGAACGATAGCCTCGCCACAAGCGGCTCGTTTTCTTATCTCGCTACGCTCGAACGATTACGTCTCCACTTCGTTACAACGTTTTCTTTTGTTTTCTGACTCGGGCATGGATGGCAGGCTTTGCGGGATTAGACAACTTTGTTGTGAGTGAAAACAGATATATGGTTGTCTAGGAGCTTGCTCATAAGCAAACATATAGGTGTTTACGCTCAAGGCCGCGTAGGCCAAAATCCCGCAAGGACTGACAGCCACGGCAGAGGGTTTTCTAAAAGCGTAGCGCGTTTTCGGTTACAAGTTGCGCCGGGGACCCCGGTCATTTTCGAGTTCCATCGTAACTCTCGATCGTTTTGGTCTGGATGATGACCGACGTGTCGGCTTTCTGCCAGTACTCGGACTTGGTGGTGATGGTTCGCGTCACGTTGCAGGAACTCAGTCCCAGTCCGGCTGCGAGCGCCGTCAGAGCGGCAATCAGCACCGAGATGACTACCTTGATAATTTCTTTACGTGTCATAATTTTGAATTATGAATTTTGAATTTTTACTTACCCTCCGAAATCGGGTTTGACGTACTTCTGCGCGACGGTGTAGGCGAAGAGAGAAGTGTACTTGTTTTGGTTCTTGAATGCTGTTTCCAACGCAGCGCGTTGGTCCGGATCGGCGAGTGCTTCTTTGGCTGCCTGTGCTGCCGTCTTGAGTGCGGCTTGGCAGGCGAGAACTTTAGCGTTCTTGCTTTGCTTGACCGGGTTCAGCAGATCCACACCAAGTTGCTCTTTGCCACAACCGCAACGCTTGAAATAGAGCGTCTCAGAGCGGTTGAACTTGCCCAAAACGCGGGCAAACATACCATGTAATGTGATTTTAGCCATAGGTTCAGGTTAATACGTTAAATGGTTAAACTGTTAAATTGTCAGGTTGTTAGGTGCACCGGATTTGAGTCCTTCCTTTTTGAGTTTCCGAGACTGAGAAGGAAGCGACAAACGCCTTGAAAACTCATTATTTCATCTCTCAAATCCAGCACAAAATTACTGCTTTTTTACGAGAGTACCAAAGACCGGCTTTCGCGTTTTTAAGATTTCTTAAATTTCCGTCAGATCATAGCCGGCGTAGCGGCTCAGAGACATCGTTTCCTCATAGGTCAGCCAGGGTCGGACATAGATTGCATGCGAAATGATGCGGTGTTTGTGACGCCAGCCGTAGATGAGGGTCTCCAGTCCCTCCATGCCTACCGGTGCGCCTACATGCTGTTCCAAGGAGCGCACGAGGTCGGTTTTCAAAAATTTCTTTGCCATCAGTCAATAAATTCTATTTCCAGTTGTCCTTTCATAGTCCGTTCCAGATACTCGCGATGCCGCTCCTTACCGTATGTAATGCCGAAAGCAATGCGGTTGGCGGCTTCTGCTTCAGAGGGCGTATGTCCGGATCGGTCGGGACGCGCCTGCACGATATGCATCACGCCGCCGTCACGAGCCGGATAGCGCCGCAGGTAATACGGATCGGTGCCGATCAGGATACCGCGGACGGACTCGATACCGGGGTCAAAAAATACTTTTCCCATCAAATCATTTGCGATTTCTTTATTCACTTCGTTCATACGATCTGCTTCGCCGTATGGGTCATTTACCATTTTGTCATGGAGTGGTTCTTGGCTTTTCGTCCAGACATGGTCCCGTGATGGTCTGGTTTTTGATCCTGACTTCTAAGCAAGATCATCACGGGACCATCTTCCGGGAACGGCTTAACCACGACGCGGGGAGATCCCTTTCGGGTAGGTCGTACGTTTGTAGATGGTGCCGCGTTTGGTGGCGATGAGTGATTCTACGCGTCCGTCCTCGAAACGCTTTCGGCTGATGACCCCGGACATCGTCCTGAACGGGGCTTCCAATGTGAATTTGAGTGCCATAATCAATTAGTTTTTAAT
>FLNV01001027.1_pt1 | contig 77701 bp, 66 predicted proteins | sample 1140351 | NCBI WGS metagenome assembly FLNV01 (sample SAMEA3878207, study PRJEB12797) | bioreactor metagenome | biome: Moose rumen | place: Sweden | collected 2011-10 | reverse complement strand
TTTCAAATTCTCTCGAAAATTCAGGGCAAAAGAGTACTTTTGGCTGGGCTTTTAGTATCCTTTTCTTTCCAATTCTCGAGAGAATCGGATGTTGCGTAGCAACAAATGGAAAATGGAAAATGGATAATTGCAAATTAGTGTAGGGACTTACTTCATGTATGTCCGTTAATACCAACACAGAGGTACTGAGTTTCAGAGAATTAATAATTATTTCCTCCCCCCTCGGGGGAGTTAGAGTGTCTCCATTGTGTGACAACCTCGTGACAACCTTTGACAACCTCCAACAGGTTGCACGCCCTTTGCCACAGCGGGATGTGACAACCTTGCAACCTTTTTTGAGAAAAAACTATGATAGGAGTTTTTTTATGGTAGGTGGGACTGAGTAGATTCCCTGCACAGCCAAACTTGTAAAAAAACATAAATATAAGGCAAATAAGACGGGCGACTTTGACATAACGTGAAACAAAATCACTATCTTTGTAGCACAAAACAGCCATAAATATGGCTTGCCTGCTTAGAATTGATAAACAACTATGACAGAGAACCTGAAACTATATATTGAAGAGCTGAACAAGCAATACAAGACGGGTATTGCTCGCGAACATTCCTATCGTCCTGCGCTGAAAGACCTGCTGCAGAGCCTGCTGCCGAAGATGATTGTAACGAATGAGCCTGCCCATTTCGAGTGTGGCGCGCCTGACTACATCATTCAGCGGGAGAAAGACCATCTGCCAGTGTTCTTCGTGGAGGCAAAGGATGTGAATGACAACGACCTTGACGGACGCAACAAGAACGGCCATAAGGAGCAGTTCGACCGCTACAAGCAGGCACTCGACTATATCATCTTTACTGACTATCTGGACTTTCATCTTTATGAGCAGGGCGAGTTCGTTGACAGCGTGAGGATTGCCGAGGTCAAAGGCGACAAGATTGTCGGCATATCAGAGGCAGAAGATAAGTTCCTCTCCATGATTCAGCACTTGGGTGCGTCTGCCATTCAGCGCATCACTTCCGCTCCACGCTTAGCGAAGTTGATGGCAGGCAAGGCCCGACTGCTGGCTAACATCATCGGTCAGGCACTGCACGATGAGACCCGCAGCGATGCCAACGACAACCTGTACAACCAGTTCCTCACGTTTAAGGAATATCTGATACAGGAACTGAAGCCTGACGACTTTGCAGATATCTATGCACAGACCATTGCCTACGGTATGTTTGCTGCCCGTCTGCACGATGACACGCCGGAGGACTTCAGCCGTGAAGAGGCGGGACGGTTGATTCCCAAGACCAACCCTTTCCTGCGCAACTTATTCAATAATGTGGCGGGCAACGAACTTGACGAGCGCATTGCCTGGGTCGTCGATGACCTCGTGAATGTGTTTCAAGCCACTAACTTGCAGAAGATTATGGCGAGTTACAGCCGTGACAAGCGCCACCACGACCCGATGATTCATTTCTACGAGGACTTCTTATCAGAATACAATCCAAAGTTGCGCAAGTCAAAGGGAGTTTGGTACACGCCTCAACCCGTCGTTGGCTTCATCGTCAGGGCGGTGGATGAGATACTCCAGAAGGAGTTTGGCTTGCCGGAAGGACTGGCAGACTATTCGATGATAGAGCGTGAGGTGGCTGTGGAGCAGAGCCGTGACAAGCGCACCACTGACGGCATGAAGCACATAATGGAAAAGTTCCACCGCGTGCAGATACTCGACCCTGCCACAGGTACGGGAACTTTCCTTGCCGAGGTGGTGAACCAAATCTACGATCGTTATCGTGACAATCAAGGCATCTGGCAGCAATATGTGGAACAACATCTTCTGCCTCGACTAAACGGATTCGAGATACTGATGGCCTCGTATGCAGTAGCTCACATTAAACTTGACATGCTCCTGTCAGAAACTGGCTATCAACATAAAACGGACAAGCGCCTGCATGTCTATCTGACCAATTCGCTTGAAGAAAGCAATAACGAGCCTCGCACTCTCTTTGCTCAGTGGCTAAGCCGTGAAGCAACGGAGGCCAATGTCATCAAACGTGATTATCCTGTGATGGTGATGATTGGCAATCCACCGTATAGCATCAGCAGCCAGAACAACGGGAAGTGGATTACCGACCTGATTGCCGACTACAAGAAAGATTTGAACGAACGCAACATCCAGCCGCTCAGCGACGACTATATCAAGTTTATCCGCCTGGGGCAGCACTACATAGAAAAGAACGGAGAGGGCGTATTGGCATTCATCTGCAACAACTCCTTTCTCGACGGAGTCATCCACCGCCAGATGCGCAAGTCGCTGATGCAGACCTTCGACAAAATTTACGTGCTCGACCTGCACGGCAACAGCCGCAAAAAGGAAACCACCCCCAACGGCAGCAAAGACGAGAACGTCTTCGACATCATGCAGGGCGTGAGCATCAACATATTCGTAAAGAAACGCAGAACCGCTAAATGAACTACTACGAGATTCAACGACAGATTTATGAGATTCGCGGACAGCGTGTCATGCTCGACCGCGACTTGGCTGCCATCTATGGCGTTGAGACCAAAGTACTAAACCAGTCAGTGAAGCGTAATATAAGTCGTTTCGAAGGAGATGACTTTATGTTCCGCCTGACAAAGGACGAGGCGCAGCAAATTGCTTTGAGGTCGCAGATTGCGACCTCAAAGGCCCCGGCAGGAAACAGCCTTCCTGACGACATTGAACGTTCAAGGTCGCAAATTGTGACCTTGAACAATCCAGCAGGAATCGGCCTTCCCGACGATATTGTACGTTCAAGGTCACAATTTGTGACCTTGAACAACGGTCGTGGAAGTAACATTAAATATCTCCCATACGCCTTCACCGAATTAGGAGTGGCCATGCTCAGCAGCGTCCTGAGTTCTGAAACGGCCATCAGCATCAACCGCGACATCATGCGGGCTTTCGTTGCCTTCCGCCATCTGGCTACCCAGCCCCTGCCGGACAGCAATGCCGAACTGCGCAGGGACATACAAGCCATACGCGACGAAATGAACGATATCCTGGCAGACCAAAACGACATCAACGAGATGACCCGTGCTCAGTTGGATGCTATCAGCGAGGCCCTGGCCGAGTTGCAGGCTGACAGGAAGCCGGGCAAGCCGAGACGGAGAATAGGTTTCATACAAAACGAAGAAGAATAAGCAATGACGAACGAAGAGAATAAGCACAACTGCCAAGTGTTCCACTTCGACCTGTTTGGAACACGGGAAGAGAAATACGACTATCTTAACCAGCACAACCTCAGCGATGTGCCCTGGGAGGAACTCAATCCACAAGAGCCGCAAATGTTCTTCGTGCCGAAGGATTTCTCTTTGCAGGAAGAATATGAAAAGGGATTCATGATAGGAGAATTAATGCATCTATCTTCTAGTGGCGTTAAAACTCATCATGATAAGGAACTCGTCTCTACTACTCCTTTTAATTCAGAAAACAATAAACCTTACACGTATCGGCCATTTGACAATCAATGGATTGATTACGACCTAAATAAAGTTGTAAGGCATCGATATAAGTACATGCGACATCTTCTCAAAGACAACATCTCGCTTATTATAGGACCGCAAGGACAAGCTGTTGGAGAAATGCCTTGGAATATATTGTTTGTGTCTAAACATCTTGTTGATACAAATATCTTTTATCGCGGTGGTGGTATTGTTTTCCCCCTTTACCTCTATCAAGAAACCCTTGGCACTGAGGAGCGTGTCCCCAACCTCAACCCGCAAATCGTGCGGCAGATAGAGCAGTCGCTTGGCGAGGCGGTTGAGCCGCAGGAGCTTTTCGACTACATCTATGCGGTGCTCCATTCGCCTGGCTATCGTGAACGTTACAAAGAATTCCTGAAGATAGACTTCCCACGCATACCTTATCCTAACGACTGGGAGAGATTCCGTGACTTAGTGGAAAAGGGCAAAGAACTGCGGCAGCTGCACCTGATGGAAGATTTGCCTCATCAGGCAGGCGTTTCGTTCCCCGTGGGCGGCACGCTGCAAGTGGACTGCTATCGCTGGCAGCAGAAACGCGTCTATATCAACGCGGAGCAATACTTCGAGGGTGTGCCGGAATCCGCCTGGAACTTCTATATCGGAGGCTACCAGCCCGCACAGAAATGGCTTAAAGACCGCAAGGGCATGACGCTCACCTTCGAGGATGTGAAGCACTATCAGCGCATCATCTATGTGCTGCGGCAGACGGAGAGAATAATGACAGAAATAGACAATATATTGCCCAAAAGTTGAAAATATTAAATAACTAGTTGTTTGATTTCCGTATTATTCAGCACTTTTTGTATTCTATGCGCAAAGATACTCATTTTAATTGACAATATCAACAGAGTGTTTCATTATTTGTTTTTTTAATAGAGAGTGCTACACCTTATTATATATAGCAGCGGAGCCTGTCTCCGACGATGGAAACAGGCTCCGCTATTATGATGTTAAACTATGATTATTTCTTCTCTGCTTTCACATCTTCCTTGATTCTGCGTCCCATCACTAAGTAAGCCACAGGAGAGGCGATGAAGATAGATGAGAGGGTTCCGAAGATCACACCGAGAATCATGGCGAAGGCGAAGCTGCGGATACTTGCACCGGCGAGGATGAAGATACACAGCAAAACGATCAACGTAGAAAGCGAGGTGTTGACGGTACGTGCCAATGTCTGATTGATACTCTCGTTGAACAAGGTCTGCTTGTCCTGCTTCGGATGCAGCTTCAGATTCTCACGGATACGGTCGAAGACCACCACCTTATCGTTGATAGAGTAACCAATCACAGTAAGAATAGCACCGATGAACGTCTGGTCGATCTCCAATGAGAACGGCATCCATCCCCAGCACAGTGAGTAGATACCCAGCACGATGATGGTATCACATGCCAATGCCACGATAGAACCCACAGAGAAAGCCACGTTGCGGAAACGCAACAGGATATACAAGAAGATAGCAACCAAGGCGATCAGCACACTGATGATAGCACCATAGGTAATATTCTTCGCGATGGAAGGACCTACCTTCGTAGAAGAGATGATAGAGCCACCCTCACGGATATCCGGGTTCTTGAACGACTCTACATTTGCTTGAGACACCAAGCCAGCCTTCTTCAGAGCCTTGTAGAGGATCGTCTCTGCCTGGTCGTCGGTATTCGGATCATTACTCTCAATCTTATAGTTGGTTGAGATACGTATCGTCTTGTTGTCTGTTCCCAGGGCAATAGCACTGGTATTGCTACCTGCGAAAGCTTCGGCGATGATACCACGGATCTCCTCCGGCTGTACAGCCTTGTCGAAGGTCACCACATAGTTACGACCACCTGTGAAGTCGATAGAACGACTCAGTCCACGAACAGCGAAACTGATGCAGAAGATAACGATAGCGGCAGCCATCACCAGACGTGTCTTCTTATAGAAGCTCATGAATGGGATGTGCAGGTTCTGCATGAGGTTCTTGGAGAGGTTGGTATAGAAGGTGAGGTTCAGCCACTTCTCGTGCTTGAAACGATTCTCATAAGCCAGACGTGTCAGGAACACTGCTGTAAAGAAGGAGCAGAAGATACCGATGATCCATGTGGTAGCGAATCCCTTCACGGGACCTGTACCGAAGTAGAGCAGGATGAAACCGGTGATGATACTTGTCAAGTTAGAGTCGAAGATAGCTGAGAAGGCGTTGCTATATCCTGCCTTCAGGGCTTGCTTGATATTCTTTCCGCTTCTCATCTCCTCCTTGATACGCTCGTAGATAAGCACGTTGGCATCTACGGCTGTACCCAAGGTAAGTACGATACCGGCAAGACCGCTCATCGTCAACGCCGCCTGGAAAGAGGTAAGGATTCCGAGGGTGAAGAAGAGGTTGACAATCAATGCGAGGTTTGCCATCATACCCGGGATGAAGCCATACATGAGCACCATGTAGATCATCAACAGCACGAAGGCGATGACGAATGACCAGATACCCTGGCGGATAGACTGGGCACCGAGGCTCGGACCGACCACCTCTTCCTGTACGATACGTGCGGGAGCCGGCATACGACCTGACTTCAGCGTGTTTGCCAAGTCCTTGGTATCCTCAATGGTGAAGTTACCGGTAATCTGTGAGTTGCCACCGGAGATCTCCTGGTTTACACGAGGTGCGGAATATACCACACCGTCGAGCACGATAGCCACTGCCTTGCCGACATTAGCCTTTGTAAGGGCAGCCCAACGACGGGCACCGTCACTGTTCATCTGCATGCTGACACTTGGACGACCGCTCAGCTGCTCGAACTCATCCTTGGCATCGGTAATCACGTCACCCTCCAGGGGAGCGCGGCCGTTAGTTCCTGTCACCTTCAGGGCATACAACTCAAATACGTTCTTGTTGGTCTCAGAGGCAGGCTTGGCGCCCCAGAGAAGCTTCAGGTCGGAAGGAAGGATCATCTTGGCGACGTCGCCATAGATATATTTGTTAATCTCGGCGGTATCACGCACGTTGGCATAACCCACAATACTCAGGGAACCCTGGGGAGCTAACTGCAGGATAGCCATCAGCGGGTGCTGCTTCTTCATCTTCTCCAGCTGAGCCTCAGAAGTCTTGCTGGCAGCCGCGGTGGCAGCATCCTGACCTTCTTTCTTAATCTCAAACTTCGGCTTTGCCTCTGTGGTTGTGTCTTTCTTCACCTCAGCGGCCACGTCCTCCTTGGCTTTCTCCACTGCGGCACTGTCAACAGTCTCATCTCCGGTAAGACCGGCCAGACGCTGATCCAACTGGGTGAGATACGGAGTAACCTCCTGACTGTTATAGGTCTCCCAAAACTCCAGGTTGGCAGAACCCTGTAACAGCTTACGGACACGCTCCGGCTCACGGACACCAGGCATTTCCACCATGATACGGCCATCCTGACCTTCGAGCTTCTGGATATTTGGCTGGACAACACCGAACTTATCAATACGGTTACGCACCACATTGAAAGAGTTGTCGATGGCAGCCTGTACCTCGGCACGCAATGCCTTCTCTACCTCCTGATCGCTGCTCTGGGTGGAAACCTTTCCCTTAAGCTGCTGGGTAGCGAAAATCTCTGCCAGACGATGACCTGGCGCATTCCTGTGATAAGCATTGACGAACAATGAGATAAAATCACTCTGACTTGTCTCCTCTTCTTTCTTTGCCTCTGCCAATGACTTCACGTAAGCAGCATCTGTCTTATGGTCTGCCAATACATCGATAACATCAGGAACAGAGATCTCGAGGATCACGTTCATACCGCCCTTCAGATCAAGTCCGAGACCAATCTGTGTCTCCAAACATTTCTGATAAGAATAGACACCCAGATACTTCACAGAATCCTTGTAATCCTGCTGAGCTATAGGGTCTGCGATCTTTGCGGCCTGCTTGTCATAGTAGCTGGTAGCTACTGAGAACGACAGGTAGAAGATACTTGCAAGCGTCAGTAGGACGGCTGTACAAATTACGATACCTTTGTTTTGCATTTTTATTATATGATTTAATTATTTGATTTTCCTTATTGTCACGCCTATACCATACTAAGAATCACCAAGATAACTCCCCAACCGGCATATTTTGGCAAAAACGACTGCAAAGATACATATTTTTTCACACTTGAAGAAATTTCAAAGTATTTATTATGTATTTTTTTCTAATTATCGTGTTTTTTCAGGTAGCAAATGATGGGAAAATGGTCGCTGGCGTGGATTTTTGCGTCTATTTCACACTTCAGCGGCTGCCAGTGATTTGAGCAGAAGACATTATCGATGCGCACATGGATTCGATTGCTGTTATACGACCACCCCACCCCGTTGCCGGTGGTTACATAACAGTCGGTGAGCAACTTTGAGAAGGTCTCATGACTGTAGGAGACCGGTGTCTCATTGAAGTCTCCGCATAGGATCAAAGGCTTATCCTGATGCTCACGGACATACGCCGCCACTTTGTCTATCTGTACAGATCTCTTGCCGGCGGACTTTCCCAATATCGACAGCAGATGACGTGACTCCGTCTGCAACTCTTTCCGTTTCCCGCCACTCATCATATCATTGAAAACCTTTTTGTCGTCAATGGAGAGCCCGGATGTCTGAAAGTGATTGTTTACAACGGTAACTTCCTCTCCATCAATATCTATCGTCACAGCCATCGAGAGATTACCTTCCGAAGGATAGGGTATTCTCTCTTTCTTCACGATAGGATATTTGCTGAGAACTACCAGACCGCCATAGCTGTCACCCGGCATGTCTGTCTTCCATGGATACGCGTCGAGTGCGGGGATAAGATAAGAATTACCTATCACCACCTCTTGAAGACAGACAATATCCGCCTCGCTGTCAATGATATACTGACTGGCGGGATGTGTCCGTTGCCCTTCTTCCCTCCCCACTTCGAAGTCCCTCACATTAAACGACAGAATCTTCAGGGATCCCTCTACGGAGGGTTGTGAGAGGAAATGCATTGGGAGATAGGTTTGCAAAGGATGGTAACACAAGAGAAACCCCAGAACAGGAATGATGATCAACCTGAGCCGCGCCAAAGCCCACACCAGAAGAAACAACAGATTAATCAATAGCAGTATGGGGAAGAACAGTCCTGTACACGAAAGGACAGGATGCTCCGCAGGATTCAGCCTGCCAGAGTACCCCACCAGCAGCATGACAACAATCGTGGCGATGTTAGCCCCAACAATCAGATGGACGAAGAACTTCTTTATTTTCCTTAATGACATATCGTCAACGGTTGTTATCGAAGAGCTTCTGCTTTTCCTCCTTCGTCAGACTGTCATATCCCGACTTACGGATCTTATCCAGGATACGGTCAATCTCTTCCTGCTTCTCTTCCTGCTGACGGTTGTAATCCCAGTCTTTCCGACGCTCATCCGTTGTAGTGGTATTCCTTGTATAACTGTCTTGCTTGTTAGAGCGGCGCTCCCAGTTGTTCCTAAGATTATCAAAGAACTGCTGTCCTTTTGACCTCCCGTAATTGCCACCGCCGGGATGTCTCCTCCAATAGACAATCATCAGGAATCCGAAGAGCATACCACCCAGATGAGCGAAATGTGCCACGCTGTCGTTGGTGGTGGACAATGCGGAGAAGAGCTCCACGGCCACGTAAAAGATTACAAACCACTTGGCTTTGATGGGGATAGGTAAAGGGAAGATAAAAATTCGCTCGTTGGGGAAGATCATACCGAAGGCGAGCAGGATGGCATAGATGGCTCCTGACGCTCCCACGGTAGTCCACATATTCAGATAAGATGCGGAGTTGGCTGCCACTGTCCACAAATCCATAAAACTGATTCCTGCCAACTGAGTAGTTGCCATATAATAGAAGGAACCAAACTGAGCAATCTCCTGGATGATTCCCGCGCCCACACCACATGAAATGTAATAAAAAAGGAATTTCTTCGGCCCCCATACATTTTCTACCACGCATCCAAACATCCATAAGGCAAACATATTGAAAAAAAGATGGGTGAAGTTGGCATGCATAAACATATACGTGAACAGCTGATAGATACGAAAATCGGGCGCCATAAAGAAATGGAGTCCAAGCATATCATTCAAATCGACACCTGTTCTTCCAAACACAAAATAGGCTAAAAACATCAAACCGTTGATGATCAAAAGATTTTTTGTTATCGTGGGTATCGTACGCATAGCTTTTCCTTAACAATTACTTATTCTGCGGCAAAATTACTAAAAATATCCCTTATCTAGCATAAAAAGGGGCATATTACTGTTTTTTTTTATTAAATTCTTCACTTTTTTTACTTTTTTGTTTGATTTGTGAAATGATTAGGTTATATTTGCGAAGAAATTTCTAAAACATTATATATTTAAACCATTAATTAATAAAAGATTATGAACAAAACAGAGTTAGTAGAGAAGATTGCAGCTGGTGCTGGTCTGACAAAGGTAGATGCTAAGAAAGCTCTTGACGCTACAACTGCAGCTATTAAGGAAGCTTTGGCTGCTGGTGATAAGGTTGCTCTTATCGGTTTCGGTACATTCAGTGTTAATGAGCGTCCGGCTCGCGAGGGTGTGAACCCACAGACAGGTAAGAAGATTAAGATTGCTGCTAAGAAAGTTGCTAAGTTCAAGGCTGGTGCAGAATTGGCAAAAGCCCTGTAAATCTGTAAGAAAAACATCAAAAGCCCCACTCTTTCCGAGCGGGGCTTTTTTAGTTTGTATAGTGTAAAGTGAAAAGTGTAGAGTTGTGATTTGCTTCAAGAACAGGCAATCAAATCGATCACCGCTAAAGGGTAATCAAAACTCTACACTATGAACTGTTAACTACATCAAGGCTGTTTGCCGATATAAGCCAGGATACCGCCATCCACATACAGGATATGACCGTTAACGGCATCAGAAGCATGGGAAGCAAGGAAGACAGCAGGACCTCCCAACTCCTCTGGCTCCAACCAACGACCAGCGGGAGTCTTTGCACAGATAAAGCTGTCGAACGGATGACGACTGCCGTCCGGCTGACGCTCACGCAAAGGAGCTGTCTGCGGGGTAGCGATGTAACCCGGACCGATACCATTGCACTGGATGTTATACTCGCCATACTCTGAGCAGATGTTACGGGTGAGCATCTTCAAACCACCCTTCGCTGCAGCGTATGCAGAGACTGTCTCACGACCCAGCTCTGACATCATTGAACAAATGTTGATGATCTTACCCTCACGACGCTCCATCATCTCCGGGAGCACTGCTGAAGATACGATAAACGGAGCCACCAAGTCAACATCGATCACCTGCTGGAACTGCTTGCGCTCCATCTCGTGCATCGGGATACGCTTGATAATACCGGCATTGTTTACCAGAATATCGATCTGACCAACCTCTGCGTGGATCTTCTCCACGGTAGCCTTCACGGCATTCTCATCGGTCACGTCACACACATAACCCTTCACATTCTCAATGCCTGCCTCCTTGTAGTTGGCCAAGCCACGCTCCAAGGCAGCCTCGTTGATGTCATTGAAGATAATGTTCTTAATACCTGCGCCTACAAAAGCCTTTGCAATGTTAAAACCAATACCATAAGATGCACCTGTTATCCATGCATTCTTACCCTCTAATGAAAACGGATTTGCCATAATAAATATATTTAAAACTCTTTATAAATACGTTTGAAGTCAAAGAACTACTTATTTCAGATCAGTAATCTTGGAGAAATCCTGATCGCCATAGTCGAGGTTCTCACCACCCATACCCCAGATAAAGGTGTAGTTGTGAGTAGCAGCGGCACTGTGGATACTCCACTCTGGAGAGAGTACAGCCTGATCACCCTTCATCCAGAGATGGCGGGTCTCATCGATCTCACCCATGAAATGACATACTGCCTGATCCTCAGGAACCTCGAAATAGAAATATGCCTCCATACGACGACTGTGTACATGGGCAGGCATGGTGTTCCATACACTACCGGTAGCCAGCTCGGTCATACCCATCTGCAACTGACAGGTAGGCAGCACCTGATTAACAATCATCTTATTGATGTTACGCTCGTTACTCATCTCCAAAGAACCCATGTGGGCAACGACAGCATTCTCCTTGGTCACCTTCTTGCAAGGATACTCCTTGTGGGCAGTGGTAGAGTTGAAGTAGAACTTAGCTGGTTTAGCGGCATCCTTACTGCAGAAGATAACATCGCGGTCACCCTTACCAATGTAAAGAGCCTCTTTATAGTCCAACTCAAAAACCTCATCGCCAACCTTTACTATGCCGGCACCACCGACATTGAAGATACCTACCTCACGACGGGTAGTGAAGAAAGGAGCTTTCAGCGGATCGATAGCCTCCAGTTTCAGGCACTCATTCACTGGCATGGCACCGCCCACCACCATACGGTCGTACATACTGTAAACCATGTTTACTTCATCAGCAGCAAAAACCGTCTCAATCAAGAAGTCACGGCGGATTCTCTTAGTGTCATAATGTTTGGCATCCTCGGGATGTGCGGCATAGCGCACTTCATAATTTGTCTTCATAATCCTATTTGCTTTTAATTGTTTGTTTTTCTTTTCTGAGGGCAAAGATACAATTTAATTCTCACATTCATTCATTTTTTCAACAATTAATTGCATCCATTGACGAAAAAACAACATCATTTTGACATTTAGTCCAATACACCTGTTGACGGATATTGGATTTCTCCTCTGACAGTTGAGTTAATTTAAAGAATGAAAGAATATTTACGATAATGAAGAAGAAAGATTGTTAAGGGGAAATAATATTCTTGGAAGTAATTCTTCTAATCCATATTTTTGCAACGTAGAAAAGAAAACCATGCGTACTCTGTTTCTTCTCATCAACGTCATCAGCTGTGGCATGCTCCATGCGCAGGATGTGGATACTCTCACAATAAAAGCGCGAGAGGCAGGGCGGCATATCATAATAATTACAGATATGGAGACACGCCGCCCCCTTCAACATGCCTCGGTGAAGGTGAAAGGAGAGAAACAGCTGGAGGTGGGGTGGACCGGACGCTTCGAGGTAAAGAGTGAGGACATCGACTCACTCATCGTATTATGCCCCAACTACCTCACCCGCCATCTCTCACACGACGAGATCATCAGCACTGACACCATCGCCCTGATACCTACCGGTATGATGCTCTCCGAGGTGGTTGTCATAGGAAAAGCTAACCGGATGCATGGGCTGGAGCAAGCACACCTGAAAGAGATCTTCCAGGCATACACGCCCCCCGATGGCATTGCCACCTTCGACTTCGCCAATCTCATCGACCGCAGGCGACGACATGACAAGAAGATGCTCAGACGCAGTCAGCAGATCCTAGAGAATTATTAGGCTGTCTCTTTATGATAGAGACAGCCAGTTGTCGAGAATCCTCTCTCCGTCAGGTGTCAGCACACTCTCTGGGTGAAACTGTATCCCGTGAATATCATAATCCTTATGGCGCAGAGCCATGATAAAGCCCTCATCACTCTCTGCCGTTATCTCCAGACACTCGGGGAAATTCTCCTTGCTCACCACCCAGGAATGATAACGTCCCATCGTCAGACGCTTAGGACAACCGTCGAAGAGAGGATCTGTCCCCTTTTGCATACCCTCCGTCGCCACCCCGTGAAACACATCAGAGAGATTGGTAAGCTGTGCGCCAAACACCTCACCGATAGCCTGATGTCCCAGACATACGCCGAGGATAGGCTTCCTGCCGGCATATGACCTGATGACGGATAATAACAATCCGGCCTCCGAGGGAATCCCCGGCCCTGGCGAAAGGACAATCCTGTCGTATGTATCCAACTGCGACAGTTCAAACTGATCATTACGAACCACGGTAACCCGAGCCCCTAACTCCCTCAACAGGTGGGAAAGATTATAGGTAAAAGAATCGTAATTGTCAATGATGACGACAGACCCTCTGTCACCCATCCCTTTATTATCAGCTCTCATATTTATCTTGATTATTGTTTTCACATCTTCTCGGCAGAGAGAATGGCATTGCGCAACGCACCTAATTTATTGTTCACCTCCTGAAGCTCATTCTCCACATTACTCTTGGCCACGATACCTCCTCCTGCCTGAAACCACAGTTCGTTGTTCCGAGAGACAAACGTACGGATGGTGATGGCCTGATTCAGAATGCCGTCAAGTCCGATATAACCGATACATCCGCCGTATGCGCCACGGTTATGCGGCTCGTACTCACTGATCAGTTGCATGGCACGCACCTTGGGCGCCCCCGACAAGGTTCCGGCAGGGAAGGTATCGATAAAGGCCTTGATATGATCCGCTCCTTTTCCCAAGATACCACTGACACGTGAGACAAGATGGATCACATGACTGTAATACTGAAGGTCTTTATAGAATTCCACCTTCACCCCGTGACAATTCCTGCTCAGATCATTGCGGGCCAGATCCACCAGCATCACATGTTCCGCATTCTCCTTAGGATCCTTCCTGAGTTGCTCAGCCATCATCCGGTCGCTGTCCGCGTCACCCGTTCTCTTCGTCGTCCCTGCGATAGGGTCGATATATGCCCGGATGAACGTCTCGCCCCCTGCGTCTTTCTCCTTCTCCATCCGGCAGTGTGTCTCCGGTGAGGAACCAAAAATACGGAAACCGCCGAAATCAAAATAAAAAAGATACGGAGAGGGGTTGATGCTTCGCAAGGCCCGGTAGAGTTTAAAGTCATCCCCTTCATAGTGTTGGATGAACCGCCGTGACAATACGATCTGAAACACGTCTCCACGCAGGCAGTGACGGATACCTCTCCGGATATTCTCCCTATGTTCCTCATCCGTCAGTGTTGACATCACCTCACCCACCGGATGGAAAGCATACTGGTGAGGAGCACCTTTCTGAATCTGTCGCTGAAGTTCCTCCAGATGAACGTTCCCCATGGCCTCATCATCATCAACAAGTGTTATCAGCGTCATCTTACTATTAAAATGATCAAAGACGATGACATCTCGATAAAAGATATAATAGAGGTCGGGCGCATCATTTCTCTCCTGTCGCTCATCCTTAACAGGAATATCCTCAAAATATCGCACGGCATTAAAAGAGGTATAGCCATATAATCCGCAGAAAGAGGAATTGACACCACCAACCTTGAAATGTTTTATAAAGTCACGGAAGACCTGTGCTACTGTTGTTTTTTTATCCAACCGACTCACCACTTTGCTGCCGTCCGGAAAAGTACAGATACTCTCTCCGTGGGAGATAGCCACCGATGCCATGGGATTGACGCCGATAAATGACCGAGAGTCGTTGGCGTCATGATAATCGGAGCACTCCATCAGAGCTGATCGAGGGTAAACATCCCGCAGACACATATAAACCCCTACGGGGGTGTACAGATCCGCCAAGATAATGCGTGACAGCGTCTGATAGCTCCAGCAAGGCTCTCCTCTCTGAAGAAGAGGACTGATTCTCTCTTGATGATTCTCTTTGTTCATATTCTTCTCATTAACATATTATTTCTCCCCGTCAATGACAGCTTTATACCTCAGATAAGTCTCAATATCCTTATCACCACGTCCGCTTACAGTCAGTACCACCACATCATCCTTCCGGAAGGATAACTTCTCCAGCAAGGCCACCGCATGCGCACTCTCCATGGCAGGGATGATACCCTCCATACGGGTGAGTTCGAAACCACCTCTTACCGCCTCATCATCGTTGATGGCATACACCTTACTACGTCCTTGTTTTACCATATTACAATGCATCGGTCCCACACCAGGATAGTCCAAACCGGCAGATATGGTGAAAGCCTCCTGTATCTGTCCGTCTGGAGTCTGCATCACCAGCATCTTAGAGCCATGAAGAATACCGAGGGTGCCACGATGGAAAGTGGCGGCGGTACGGTCGGTGTCAACGCCTTGTCCTCCCGCTTCTGCCAAAACGATCCTCACCCTGTCATCATCCAGATAATGATACACCGTTCCCGCCGCATTACTGCCACCACCAATACAAGCGATCAGGTAATCAGGATAGTCACGCCCCTCCTTCTCCAACAACTGCTCTTTCAGTTCCTTGGAGATAATACTCTGCATACGGGCTACGATATCCGGATATGGATGGGGACCCATCGTACTTCCCACAACGTAGAAAGTGTCATTGGGATGACAGCACCAGTCACGGATAGCCTCCGAGCAGGCGTCACTGAGCGTCATATTCCCGGTACGCACCGGATGAACCTTTGCGCCGAGCATCCGCATCCTTTCCACATTGGTACGCTGACGCTCCACGTCTGTCGCTCCCATGAACACCTCACACTCCATATCCATCAGCGCACACACCGTAGCGGTCGCCACCCCATGCTGTCCGGCTCCCGTCTCTGCTATGATACGTGTCTTACCCATTTTCTTCGCCATCAATACCTGTCCGATGGTGTTATTGATCTTATGAGCACCCGTATGATTAAGGTCCTCACGCTTGAGATAAAGTCTGCAGCCATACTTCTCACTCATCCGCCGTGCCAGATAAAGAGGAGAGGGACGCCCCACATAATCTCTCAACAGGGAGAGATAGGTTTGCCGGAACTCCTCACTCTCGATGATGGGGAGATAAGATTCCCGCAGTTCTTCCACACACTTGTATAGGATCTCGGGAATATAGGCACCTCCATACTCCCCGTAAAATCCGTTATTATCGACATGATATGACATCTTTCTTATTTGTCTTTTGATGATTGAATAATTCGTTTTTATTTCTCCAAAGCCATAAAGAGATGGTCAAGGGCTCTCTCCGCATCCCCTTCGGTATCATTGAGGAGGGTTACAAACTTTGAGCCGATAATCGCACCGGCCGCATAACGTTGAGCACTCTCCAGAGTCTGTCTGTTACTGATACCGAAACCTATCATTCGTGGATTTCGGAGACCCATGCCATCAATACGACTGAAATACTGCTGTTTGGCCTCATCGAAATGACTTTGGGCACCCGTTATGCTGGCAGAGCTCACCATATAGATAAAGCCATCTGTATGATCATCGATGAAACGGATACGATCCTCGGAAGTCTCAGGCGTGATCATCATGATAACGCGCAGATCATAACGGTCGGCTATTGGCTTCACCTCTTCCAGATAATCCTTGAAAGGCAGGTCGGGGATGATAACACCCGAGACACCGCACTCGACGCACCGTTCGAAGAACCGCTGAATACCATCATGCATGATGACATTAAGGTAACCCATCATCACCAGCGGTATCGACACATCATCTCTTATCTCATATAATTGCTCAAAGAGTTTTGTGAGTGTCATGCCGTTCTTTAGCGCTTTGCTGCTGGCATCCTGAATCACAGGCCCATCTGCCAGAGGATCGCTGAAGGGGATGCCTACCTCAATCATATCTATGCCCCTGCGCTCTAACGTCTTGATTACCTCACCGGTATTCGATACCTTGGGATATCCCGCACAGAAATAAAGGGAGAGCAGTTTCCGGCCTGTCGCCTGTTGCTCCGCAAACAATTGATTAATCCTGTTCATATCTTTCATTCTTCATTTCTTATCTGTTGTATAAAGTTCCGTAGTTTGTTGACATCCTTCCTTGCTGGGACTGTCTCAAAACGACTGTTGAGGTCGATACCCGCAAACATCGGGTGATTGAACGACAATACCTTATCAGCATCCCCCGGGCCGATACCACCGCTCAACAAGAAGGGGATATCACCTTCATAACGCATCAGAAAGGACCAGTCGAAAGAGGTGCCGCTACCTCCGTAGGAGGAACAAGAGGTATCATACAACAGCATATCCACCAGTTCTCTGTAAACTTCCCATTGACTGATGTCTTCTTCTCTCCCTACACGCAACGCCTTGATGATCCTGACCTTCCCAAAGCCTCTTTCCGACAACAGGTGTTTTATCTTCTCAACAAACGCCGGTGACTCCTCGCCATGCAGCTGAAGATAATCCAACTGATGATGACACACCCGCAACAGGATATTCTCAGGGGTATCGTTCACAAAGACACCCACCCTCCTTTTTCCCGTGGTAACGGATGTGTCATGTACCGGCGCACTTTCCAGAGATCTCTTCCTTTCTGTATGCAATGGCACATAACGACTGCTACGGGGATAGAAGATAAAACCCGTCAGATCCACATCGAGTCGCTCCACCTCACGGATGTTCTCTTCCTCCCGCAGGCCGCATACCTTAATAATCATCCTACTCATAATATCTTGTTATCTATCCTTCCTGAACCAACGACACCTGATCGATAAACTGACGTAGAGCGACCCCGGGGTCTCTTCTCTTCATGAAATATTCTCCCATCAGAAACCCACGGTAACCCACCTCACGCAACTGTCTAACGACAGCTGGATCAGATATTCCGCTCTCACTAACCTTACAGACGTCCTTGGGCAGATAATCCGCCATGAGAAACGACTGCCTCACGTCTGTTTTGAAAGAACCTAAATGGCGGTTGTTGATACCATACATATCAGGCTCAAACTCCGCATACCGGCACTCTGCCTCACTGTGCATCTCAAGTAATACCTCCAACTTCAGTTCATGCGCTTTCCGTATCAGCAGTCTGCATTCTTCCTTGGTAAGGACGGCGGCAATGAGCAATACGGCAGAGGCTCCCGAGAGCACGGCCTGTGATAACTGGTATTCATCAATGATGAAGTTCTTGTATAAGATCGGCAGTGTAACGCCACTGTTTCGGGCTGCTTGAATAAAGGTGTCACTCCCTCCAAAGAAATACTCATCCGTGAGAATACTCAACGACGCTGCCCCGTTCTGCTGGTAATCCAAAGGGATAACGCCAGCCTTCTCTTCCTCGTTAAACCAACCTTTGGAGGGACTCTTCCGCTTATATTCTGCGATAATTCCTGAAGGGGAGCATGTCAGTGCCTGCCGCATAGAGACTTGTTTTGACGTTTCCAAAGATCTCTCAGCCAAGGAACGGATCATGGCTTCAGGATATTGCTGTTTAGAAAAAACCACTTCTTTGCGCTTGTATGCGACAATCTTATCTAATATATCACCTGTCTCTGTCATCTTTCCGAGCAAGGATTAAGAGTTATACTCCACAAATTTCTTAAAGGTAGCCAGGGCCTTTCCGCTATCGATACTCTCACGGGCAATGGCAATACACTCCCCGATCTCTTTCCCTCCACGTTCCAGCACCTGGATGGCAAAGGCGGCGTTAGCCAAGACGATATTCTTCTGCGCTGGCAAGGCCCGGTTTTCCAATACCGCATCAAAGATCTCCTTAGCCTCTTCTTCTGTCGCGCCTCCACGCAGCTCTTCCGGCTTGGCGAGGTCGAAACCAAGATCCTTGGGCTGAAAGATGCGCTCGTAGTTGTTCGTTGTCACCTTAAAGTCACTGGTGAGAGAGATCTCATCATAGCCATCGATGCTGTGTACGATACCATAGTCGATACCTATCTTCTGATACACGTTATTATATAGACGCATCTGATCTAAGTTGGCCACACCCAGCAACTGACATTGTGGCTGGGAGGGATTGACAATAGGACCTAACAGATTGAAGCAGGTGGGAAACTCCAAAGCCTTTCTGATAGGACCCACAAACTTCATCGCCTTGGCGAACAGCTGTGCATGAAGGTACACGATACCCACCTCGTTGATACAACGGTTGAGCTGGTCGATATCATCCGTGAATCTCACCCCATGGTTGGCTATCACATTTGAGGCTCCGCTGACACTGGTGGCTGCGAAGTTACCATGCTTCGCTACCTTATAACCGGCGCCTGCAATGACGAAACAAGAGGTGGTGGAGATATTAAAGGTGTTCTTACGGTCACCACCAGTACCCACTACATCAACATAACGATCACAGTCGAGTGGCACCGGCACGCCAGTCTCTAAGATACCGTCCCTGAATCCCAACAGCTCATCAACGGTGATACCTCGCATCTGCAATCCGGTGAGCAATGCGGTAATCTGCTCCTGCGGATACTCACTCTTGGTAATACCGATTAAAATCTCTTTCATCTCCTCTCTTGACAGTTCCTCATGATTGAGAATCCTGTTTAATACTTCTTGCATTTTCATATTATTTGTTATTTAAATAAGACAAAAAGAAAAGGCCTGTCGCAAGTTTGACAGACCTTTTGATTTATATATGAAATATATCTACACGGCTCCGTTACTCACGACTTTGAGATCTTGAGTTACGCCACCACCATGCAAAAGATATATTCTTCATTCTCAATAAATTTTTGATTTCTACTTCGCAAAGATAGGGCTTTTATTAAATTCCACCAAATATTTTGATGAATAATTTACAATTTGCCCCCTATTTTAACATAAAAGGAATAAATATGCAAGTTTATGTGGGGAGAAAGAAAAAAGAGCACCTTTTGTGAGTGCTCTATAAAAGGATGTTGTCCTTAGCGGATTCGAACCACTACAAACAGAACCAAAACCTGTTGTGCTACCATTACACCAAAGGACAATCACATTAAATGTGCGTGCAAAGGTAGTGGTTTTTTTGTCCACTACCAAATATTTTCCAAAAATTCTTATTTCACCGTCAGCAAGAAGTAGTTCTTCTTTCCTTTCTGAACAAGCAGGTATTTTCCGTCAATAAGGTCGTCTTCGGTGATGGGACGCTCGAAAGTGTTGAGCTTCTCTTTATTCAGAGAGACGCCACCGCCTTGCACCATCTTACGCATCTCTCCCTTACTGGAGAAGATAGGAGCCGACTGGGTGAAGACCTCCACGGCAGGGTAGCCGAGCACGTCTTTGTCGATGTCGTAGTGGGGAACGCCATCAAAGACATCGAGGAAGGTGGCCTCATCGAGTTTCTCCAAGCCTTCCTTCGTGGACTTACCGAACAAGATGCTACTAGCTTCGATGGCTGCCTCAAGAGCCTCCCTGGAGTGAACCATCTCCGTCACCTCCTCTGCCAGACGCTTCTGTAACACACGTCTGCCCGGGTCTTGCTGATGTTCTTCCACCAAGGCCTCGATGGTCTCCTTATCCAAAGAGGTGAAGATCTTGATATAACGCTCCGCGTCCTCATCACTGGTATTCAACCAAAACTGGTAGAACTTATATGGAGTGGTGCGCTGTGGATCCAGCCATATATTTCCACTTTCTGTCTTTCCGAACTTCTTACCGTCAGACTTGGTAATGAGCGGGCAGGTGAGGGCAAAGGCAGGCTCCGCCTCTGAGCCAAGGGTTCTGCGGATCAACTCCGTACCAGTCGTCATATTCCCCCACTGGTCATTGCCACCTAACTGCAGACGCACCCCATTATATTGGTAGAGATAGAGGAAGTCATAGCCTTGCAACAGCTGATAGGTAAACTCCGTGAATGAGAGACCGTCTCTAGCCGTGCCATTCAAACGCTGCTGCACACTCTCCTTGGCCATCATGTAATTCACGGTGATATGTTTTCCCACCTCACGGGCAAAATCCAGGAAGGTGAAGTCCTTCATCCAGTCATAGTTGTTAACCATCTCTGCCTTATTGGGGATGTCACCATCGAAATCCAGGAATTTTGCCACTTGTTTCTTGATACACTCCTGGTTATGACGAATGGTGGTGTCGTCAAGGAGGTTACGCTCCTGGCTCTTTCCTGAGGGATCGCCGATCATAGCTGTGGCGCCACCTACCAGGATGATAGGCTTGTGTCCGCAGCGCTGCAGATGACGAAGCATCATAATACCGCAAAGATGTCCGATATGCAATGAGTCTGCCGTAGGGTCCGTTCCCAGGTAGGCAGACACCAGATGTTCATTCAGATACTCTTCTGTTCCTGGCATGATCTGCGCCAGCATTCCTCTCCACTTTAGTTCTTCTACAAAATTTTTAATCATCGATTGATGTATAATGAATTAGACAAATAGTTGAAATCGACTTCTTGTTTATGGGACAGGATCATATCCTGATCCGCCCCAGGGGTTACATCGCAGAATCCTCCATACAGCCAGTCCTAAGCCCTTGACAGGACCGTGTTTCAGCAGTGCCTGCCGTGCATACTCTGAGCAGGTAGGCGTGAAACGGCACGATGGCGGTGTGAAAGGAGATATCCATTTCTGATAGATCCAGATAGGTATCAGCAAGGTACCTACCAACACCCATGATATTCCATGTATGATTACCTTTAGGATCTTCATAACCGCTCACTCATCCGTAACAACAGTTTATTTACTTTCTTGTCTACGTCACTGCTCTCTTGCAGTTGGTCATCCATCCAGATAAAAGCAAGAATCATCGTTCTTCCCTCTTTTTCCGGTAAGAGCTGTTTATGATGGCGGTAAGCCTCCCTGATTTGGCGCTTTACCCTGTTCCTTTTGACAGCCCTCTTGAAGAAACGTTTCGGCACACTCACCATCATCTGTGCTTTCGCATTATTGCTAATGGTCCGTTCCGTCTCCATATATACCAAACGTATGGGAAAGGAAACGAGAGAACGGCTACCCGTTCCCTCAAAGAGCCTGTCGATCATCCGCTTGCTCGACACCCGCTCCTGCTTACTTAGTCCCTGAGCATCGGCAACCTGCATCTTTTATTTCTTCTTCAGATAGGCTTTCAAGGCACTGGTCATGGAGGGATAATCCTTAGAGGGTGCCTCTATCTCTACGCGCAAACCTGCTTTATGCGCGGCTTGAGCGGTGGCAGGACCGAAAGTCGCTACGATCGTCTCATTACGCTCATCGCCAAAGGTATTCTTGAAAGCACGGATACCGGTAGGACTGAAGAAGATACACATATCGAAATCAAAAGCCTTCTTCTCCTCTTCGGAAAAATCATTGCTGACCGTACGGTACATCACACATTCCGTATGCTGCAGCCCCTTGGCATCGAGCATCTCCTTGACACTGTCGTCATGAACACTGCTCATAGGTATCAGATAACGCTCCGTCTTGTGCTTCACCATCGTGGGAACGAGGTCTGCCACCTTACCCGTAGATCCGAAGAACACCTTACGCTTGCGATACTGTACATACTTCTGGATATAGAGCGCTACCTGCTCTGTGACACAGAAATACTTCATATCCTCGGGAATTGTCAGACGTAGCTCCTTTGCGAGCTTGAAATAATTGTCTATGGCATGACGTGAGGTGAAGACCACTGCTGTATAGCTGAGAATACTTACCTTCTGCTGACGGAATTCCTTGGAAGTCAATCCTTCTATCTTAATAAACGGGCGGAACACCAGTTCAACACCGAACTCCTTGGCGATGTCATAATAGGGCGACTTTTCACTCGCTGGCTTTGGCTGAGATACCAATATCTTTTTAACCATTTCTGTCTTAAAAGTTTATTTTTAAATAATCGACAATAATCCTCATTATTCCGAAGAAGATAAACAAGGGTACGATTTCGAGGGCACAAAGGTACAAAATAAATTGCAAAGAAAATGCTTTTCCTCTAAAAAAGATGACATGACACTTATAAAATGTCAATAATTTCACCAATATTAAGACTATGAGAGCATATATAATTGCATTATGCAAGGATAAATCAAAATAACTTTGCAATAAGACCAATGGCAACAAGACGATGCCCATCACAGAGATAAGGAAAAGTTGGGTCTCCAGCCACTGTCCGTTTTTTTTACCATTAAAAAAGATACTGTTGATGATGGTATATAAAAGCGCTTTCACCAAATAATATATAAGGTAAGCTCCTGCGAAAAGACCTATCAGGTGATAGGGTGACTTCAGGATAAATGTTTGTGCGATGTTCTCCTGCACGTAAAAGAAGCTCAGGAGGGCACAGAGCAGACAGGTATGCAACACCAGGAAGAACTGGAAGCGGTATTCGCTTGTCGTCTCTGTCACTTCGGTTGTCCGATCGCTGTGTGGAACATAGAAGAAATCTTTCATCTTTCGTACCATAGTATGTCCTATGCGTGAGAAGGAGATCATCAGGAGGACGAAACAACCGATAAGCAATCCTGTGATCACATCATCATGACGGATTGCATAGGGTAAGGGATCACCGGCCATGCCGTAGCGACCGCCGTTGATCTCCGTGCGATACTGTGGGTTTTTAGAAAAGAAATTCTCGCGGTAATACTGTGGGATGTTAACATCCTTGACACTCTTTCCGATGTCATGCCCTGGCAGGTGCAGGGTGTCCGGCTGAGTACTTATATGAGTGATCTCCGGATGGAAGGTAGCCTGGATGGCGGAATCTTGCTGTGCCGGTGTGGCATCCTTCGGCAGTTCCCGCAACACCTGATAAGGATGTTTGGGTGTTGTCGGTACAGGCACACTGTCCAGTCTCGGTGCTGGCTGCAGCACCTCCACCGGTTCTCCCTCCACCGGCAGCTGGGTCTGATGGACAATGGTATCCTGTGGTACGATCATATCACCTATACTCCAAAGGTCTTGCGTATCTCTTCCACGCGATCCAACTTCTCCCAGGTAAACAACTCTACGGGGAGGGTGAGGGTCTCGTGATAACGGCTGGTGAAAGTCTTGTTCACTATCTCGTTCTTACGACCCATATGTCCATAGGCAGCTGTCTCCAGATACATCGGCTGACGGAGCTTCAGTGTCTTCTCGATAGCCTTCGGCCGCAGGTCGAACATCTGACCGATCTTCTTGGCGATCTCACCGTCAGACGCTTCCACATGACTCTTTCCGTAAGTATTCACATAGATATTCACGGGTTTGGCCACACCAATGGCATAACTGATCTGCACCAGCATCTCATCAGCGACACCTGCCGCCACCATGTTCTTGGCAATATACCTGGCGGCATAGGCCGCGCTGCGGTCCACTTTACTGGAGTCTTTCCCAGAGAAGGCGCCACCGCCGTGAGCACCCTTTCCTCCATAGGTATCCACGATAATCTTCCTACCGGTGAGGCCGGTATCTCCATGAGGTCCGCCGATTACAAATTTTCCGGTGGGATTGACGAAATACTTGATATCATCATGGAAGAGCGCCAGCACCTTCTCGCTATGGATCTGTGACTTCACCCTCGGAATGAGGATATTGATGACATCAGCCTTGATCCGCGCCAGCATCTTCTCATCGTCATCATCAAACTCATCGTGCTGTGTGGACACCACAATGGTGTCGATACGGAGGGGTGTGCCGTCATCATCGTATTCCACTGTCACCTGACTCTTTGCATCCGGCCGCAGGTAGGTCATCACCTTACCCTCCCTACGGATCTCTGCCAATGTCTCCACCAGACGATGGGAGAGATCCAGCGTGACAGGCATATAATTCTCTGTCTCATTGGTGGCATAGCCGAACATCATTCCCTGATCGCCGGCTCCTTGCTCTTCCTCGTCCCCACGGTCAACACCCCTGTTGATATCACCGCTCTGCTCATGAATAGCTGTGAGCACACCGCAAGAATCTCCGTCAAACTTGTATTCACTCTTTGTATAACCAATCCTGTTGATGGTCTTACGCGCAATCGTCTCCAAATCGATATACACCTCACTACGCACCTCACCCATGATCACCACCTGACCGGTAGTGACGAAGGTTTCTATTGCACAGCGTGCCTTGTCATCGTATGCCAAAAACTGATCTACCAACGCATCAGATATCTGGTCGGCCACCTTGTCAGGATGTCCCTCCGACACGGATTCTGAAGAAAACAAATATGCCATATCTACACCTTATTTAATAACCAGGGTGCAAAGTTACGAATAAGCGAGCACAATGCAAAAGGAAAATTTATTTTTCTTTTCATTGGCGTGAGTAACTTATATAAAGTTACAAATAAGTGAGTGAAAAGCCAAAAAAAGAGGATGCAACAAAAATCTTGCACCCTCCTTTGTATTATATGATATTATTACTCTTCCGGCAGCATCACTACCTCCACCTTGTTGGCACCCTTCAGGAAGGACTTCATGAAGTTGCAGATCTTCCCTGGGGTCTGCGCTGCCACGAGATCCTTATAAGTGGTGTGGTTATCGATGCCGTAGCGATCGTAAGTATTGATGACACCTGCCCAGTAGCTGTTCGACTTCATGCCGTTCTCAGCACTCTTCAGCATATACTCCTTCACCTTCGTGAGCATATCCTCATCGCAGTTTTCTGTCAGAGCGGTTACCTCCTCACGCATGATCTTCATTGCCAGCTCCGCCTTCTCCGGCTTCATCGGACAGAACACCTGGAAGGATGTCGTCACATCATCGTCTGTCTTGCTCATACTGCCCTGAGCGCCGCAAGAGTAGGCGGCACTGGCCTCCTCACGGATCTTGTTCAGATAGATCATAGAGAGAATCTGTCCGGCAGCGCTTGCCTGAATAGACGATTCGAGAGAGTAAGGCAGTTTCTTGTTAAGCCATACCATCACGGCATTAGCCTTTGGTGTCTCAGCCTTACGGGTGAAGTGGTTCGAGACATTGTCATCAACGGTATCTACCACCTTATGACCCTTCACGATCTTCTTGGAGGATGGCAGACTGGCGATATACTGTTCGATCAGTGGGATGATTTCCGCCTCCTCAAAGTCACCTACGAACGTAAAGCGATAAGCAGCGGCATTGGCGGTACGCTCCTTGGCAATCTGCAGGATACGGTCGTAGTCGATCTTTTCGATGTCGCTGAGCTCCATGCTCTTGGAACGAGGATGATGATTGGTCAGAGTATAAGACACAGAGTCTTGGAATGCAGCGTCAGGATTATTGGCCTTGTTCTTCAGCTGCATCTCATACGACTGTTTCAGCAGTTGGAGGTTCTCCTCATCTTTCTTGATATTGGTAAAATAGAGATAGATCATCTGGAAGAGCGTCTCCAGGTCTTTCTTGACAGCGCTACCGGAGAGACTCATCCTACGCTCTCCCATCGACAGGTCACAATTGGCCACCTTTCCGGCCAAAGCCTTTCTCAGTTCTGTGGTGGAGAAGTTACCCAGGCCACTGCTGCCGATCACGTCATCGAAGACATTCAGGTTGACGATCTCACTGTCACTATAGAGTGACGAGCCGCCCTCGCCGGCTGCCGACAGGAGAATCTCGTCTTTCTTATAATCGCTCTTCTTCAATAATACCCTTGCGCCATTGCTGAGAGTCAACTCCTTATAATCAAACTTCTTACCGCTCTTCTCTTTCACCACAGACCCTTTCTTAGGCATGACGGTGATCAGCGGCTCATCTTTCACATTATCCACGTATGCCTCGAGCTGCTCATTGCGAGCCTCATCGATAGCTGCCAGAAACTCGCCGGCCTCAGGATATACGGCACCCTCTTTCTCCACGTTGGTGCTGAGCACCACCAGATTCTTGTTATCTTGAGGAACAAGTTCCTTCATATACTCATTGATAACTTCGAGAGGGATAGCCGGGATGAGTTGTTTCATCATAGGATACTCGTCATCCAGGGAGACCATCGGCTCATGACTGAGGTACACCTCCACATACTCCTGAGCGAACTGATTATTGGTACGCTTATCTTTATTCTTGTAAAGGTTATCCAGTCTCGTGAGCATATTGTCCTTGAAACGCTGATACTCCGTCTGGGTAAAACCATACTGTGCAGCGCGCAACGCCTCACTGAAGACAGCGATGGCGGACTCCTTGTTCTTACCATCTTTAGGAGCATAGCTCAGAGAGAAAGCATCCTTTGTCTTGGAGAGGATATACGTACCGTCGCCCACACGAGCACCGATGAACGGACAGTCGGCCTTCTTGACGATCTCACCGATGCGCTGGTTAAGCATGCTGAAGGCGGCATCCTCCACGAAGCCTTTCATGAGAAACGCAACGGTATTCTTCAAGGAGTCGGGGAACACATCATGCTTGAACATATAACTCACCTGGTTGTTGAGTTGCTCCTTGTCTTTCTCCACTACTACGATAGGCTCTTCATTATCAGGAACGGGTTCATCCCAAACCTGTGCGGCATCCTTCGGCACAACGATATCCGAGAAAAGACGTTTGATCTCTGCTTCCACATGATCCACATCCACATCACCCACCACGATGATGGCTTGGTTGTCTGGACGATACCACTTCTCATAGTAGTTACGCAGTTCGACGGGCTTGAAGCCATCTACCACGCTCATCAGGCCGATGGGCATACGGAGACCGTACTTACTGCCTGGGTACAACGTAGGCAGGGAGCGCTCCAGCATACGTTGCTGGGCACTGGAACGAAGACGCCACTCCTCATGAATCACGCCACGCTCCTTGTCGATCTCTTTCTCATCCAATACCAGACCGTCAGCCCAGTCGTATAAGATCAGCAGACAGCTGTCCAGAGAAGCCTTGTTCTTCGTAGGCACGTTGGAGATGTTATACACGGTACGGTCCACACTGGTATAGGCATTCAGGTCTGTTCCGAACTTCACTCCCAGTGACTCACAATAGCGGATCAGGTCGTTTCCCTGGAAATGCTTGGTACCATTGAAACACATATGCTCAAGGAAATGTGCCAGTCCGCGCTGTGGCTCATCCTCTTGCAGGGAGCCTACGCGTTGTGCGATGAAAAACTCGGCCCTGTTTTCCGGCCAGTTGTTGTAACGGATATAATAAGTCAGTCCGTTATCCAGTTTACCTGTCCTCACATCCTGATCCTGTGGAAGTGGAGGCATCATCTGTGCCATGGCATTGCCTGCGATGGCCAGAAGTAATACAACAAATAGATTTTTAAGTTTCATAATAAAAATAATAATTCTACAACATATAACGAAAAGACCAAGCTTTGGGTTACATGATGAGAATATTTTTTTTGATAATTAAATGTCCTTAACTTCTAATTAAAGTTTTATATCTTTGATACGACCACTGCCGTGCCGCTACAGGCAACCATCAGCATGGAGTTGCTCTGTCCGACCGTCTCATAATCGAGGTCGATGCCGACAATCGCATTGGCTCCCTCCTGTGTCGCGCGCTCCTCCATTTCATTTAACGCAGTATCCTTACCCTCTGCCAGAACTCTCTCGTAGGCACCACTTCTACCGCCTACGATATCACGAACAGAGGCGAAAAAATCCTTAAACACGTTAGCACCGATAATCGTCTCACCTGTAACCACTCCAAGATATTTCTCTATCTTGTATCCCTCCAGATTGGGTGTTGTTGATAATATCATAATCTTTATTCTTTATTAGTTTCTCTTTCCACCGAAATGCCCGCCGGATGTGGTCGTCGACTGCTGACTGTTTTGCGGTTTCTGCTGCGTATTCGTCTGGGCTGGTGTCTGCGGTTGTATATTCTGCGTAGGCTTAGGCTGCGTGCTCTGTGTTCCATGCGACTGTGTACCGCCGTTGTTCTTCTGTGGTTGTTGCGTGTTGACAGGCTGCGGTTGTGTCCTTGGAACGGTTACCGGCTGCCGTGGTTGCGTAACTTGTCTTGGTGGCAATACCACGGGGCGCATGTTCACAGCCCTGTAGTCGCTGGTGTCATAACCGGCACGTGCGATAGTCTGCTGAATCAAGTTTGTATTTGTCCTGCCGGGATAATACTGCACAGTCATGATATACGAGCCGGGACTCCACGACACAGAGCGTACACCATACACATCCAATGCCAGCTGCTCCACACGCATACGGTCAACAAGTGGCGCATAAACACGGAAAGAAGAGGTGACATACATCATACGGTCCGCAATTCTCACATCATCGTACGGGGGCGGTGTATCATCAAGCTGCGGGGCACATGACACCATCATTGTGATGATGGCTATCATCAGCCATCCTATTCGTTTGTTGTTCATTCTTTTCATTTCTTTAAAAAATCCGACTTACACAAAATAATAGAGGAAGGAGGCAATACCCTCCAAGGCTGGCTTGCGCTGCCCCTCTATCTCTATCTTGAAGGCTATCTCCGCCTTACAGATGCCACGGAGATTAGCGATGTTATGCAGCTTTGTAACCAACCGTACCTTACTGCCGGTAATCACCGGTTGACCGAAACGCATCTTATCCATACCGTAGTTCACGAGCATCTTGATATTGTTCACCTCGATGATCTGATCCCAGAGATAAGGCAACAGGGAGAGTGTCAGGTATCCATGTGCTATCGTACTCTGATACTGGCTCTCTTTCTTTGCTCTCTCCACATCCACATGTATCCACTGATGGTCGAGCGTGGCGTCTGCAAACATATTAATTCGATCTTGATCGACCTGCAACCAATCTGAGCAACCCAAGTCTTCTCCGAGGTGAGCCGCAAACTCCTCGTAGGAGTTAATCACTAATTTCCCCATATCCTCTTTTTTTCTGTTCTGTGATGCAAAGTTACTTATTTTTTTTCAAATAAACATCTTTCGTGTCATTATTTTATTGAAGTGGTGACATGGTGGCATATCTACTAGACTTATAAGGCGACATCAGGAGCGAGACATAACTCTAATACTTTCTCATATTCCTCGGGTGATGCTGTAAGATGGCTTCACGCAGGGTATGCGTATCGATATGCGTGTATATCTCGGTGGTGCCGATACTCTCATGCCCCAGCATCGCCTGTATCACACGAAGATCGGCGCCTCCTTCCAAGAGTGCCGTGGCAAAGCTGTGGCGGAAGGTATGGGGAGAGATGGTCTTCCGGATGCCTGCCTCCTCCGCATAATTCTTCACCATGATAAGGATCATCGTACGCGTGAGATGAGCACCGCGCCGGTTCAGGAAGACATAGTCCTCCTCTCCTTTCTTGATGGTCATCATCCGCCGGTCGTCAAACCAGAATATCAATTCTTTGATCGCCTTTTGCGAAATGGGCACCAGACGCTCCTTCCTACCCTTTCCTTCCACACGCACATATTCCTCGTCTAAATACAGATTGCTCAATTTCAGGTTCGTCAGCTCACTCACACGCAATCCGCAGGAGAACAGTACCTCTATTATCGCACGGTTGCGATGACCCTCCCATTTAGACAAGTCGATGGCCGACTCGATGATATCTATCTCCTCCACCGACAGCACTTCGGGAAGATGGTCACCGATCTGCGGACTCTCCAACAGTTCCGTGGGATCATCCTCCATATAACCGTCGGTGACGAGAAACTTATAAAAGCTGCGCACCCCACTGAGGATACGGCATTGGGAGCGTGCCGACACCCCGATATCATGGAGAGACGCGGCAAAGTGCTGCAGGTCTTCCAGCTTCACAGCGATAAAAGAGATCTGCTCCCCACGTAAATATGTCAGCAGTTTCTCCACGTCACGTAGATAGGCATCCAGCGTGTTTGCAGTGAAGTTACGCTGCAGTTTGAGGTATCGCTGATACGCTTTGACAACATTTGCCTCACTTTTTTTGTCTTTTTCCATGAAAATCCTTAACTTTGCAATATCTGTTCTCAGAGGGCAAAGATAACAAAATTATTTGATATATGAAAATTCTGATCGTCAATGGTCCTAACCTTAACTTGTTAGGCATCCGCGAGCCGGGGATTTACGGTAGCGACAGTTTCGACACCTACCTGCCTATACTGCGGGAACGTTATCCGCAAATAGAGATCGGCTATTTCCAGAGTAATGTGGAGGGTGAGCTGATCAACAAGATGCAGGAGGTGGGGTTCACCTACGATGGTATCATCCTCAATGCCGGTGCCTATACCCATACGAGCATCGCCCTGCATGACTGTATCCGTTCGCTGACCACTCCTGTCATCGAGGTACACATCAGTAATGTGCACCAACGGGAGCCTTTCCGTCATAAGAGTATGATCAGCAGTGCCTGCAAGGGTGTCATCTGCGGCTTCGGCTTAGACAGTTACCGCCTGGCCGTGGAGGGACTGTCGGGGTTTAAGGTTTAAGGTAGATAATAAGATTGGGGGCGACATCTGTTTGAGTGATTAGTCATGACTGAGAGTGAGCAATTAGAAGAATATATCCTCCAACATATTGATGCGGAAGGTGATTATCTGCATCGTTTATGGCGTGCCACGAATGTGCAGTTGCTTCGCGGCAGGATGGCCAGCGGTCATCTGCAGGGCCGACTGCTGAAGATGCTGGTACACATGATTCGTCCCAAGAATATTCTGGAGGTGGGCACGTTCAGCGGCTACAGCGCTATCTGTATGGCAGAGGGGCTGGAAGATGACGGAAAGGTATATACCTTTGAGATCAATGATGAGCAGGAGGACTTCACTCGTCCGTGGATTGAAGGTTCTGCCGTGGCCGACAAGATCATCTTCAGCGTTGGTGACGCCAATGTGGAAGCTCCCCAGTTAGGGATCTCCTTTGATATGGCTTTTATCGATGGGGACAAACGCACCTATTTAGAGACCTATGAGATGGCTCTCCGCGTATTGCGTAAAGGAGGATTTATCTTGGCTGACAACACACTGTGGGACGGTCATGTGTTAGAGAAACCTGCCCCTGCCGACCGCCAGACACAAGGTATCGAGTCGTTTAACGATTACGTGGCGCATGACGAACGGGTGGAGAAAGTCATCCTCCCCCTGCGTGACGGTCTGACGCTCATCCGGAAGAAGTAGTTTTAGGGCAGAAAGCAGCCTTGCCCTGATTACCGTCGAACCAAACGCGGGAACTTCCTGTCGCCGAGGCGGAGCCGTAAGTTCTAAACCAAAAACCCTCCCACCTTATTTATTATAGGAGCTCCCGCGCGCGACTGCAGGATGACACGGAGTTGCTTCGTCTGTATGGATGGGAAACGGATAATACGCTTATATCCCACAGTCGTCATCTCCTCCTTACAATCTATGGGATGCCACCCGTCTTTTAACTTATATTCCACTCTGAAGGATTTCACCCGCTGACCCGCTGCGATATCCTCACCGAGCATGAGACAGTTAAGCGTCTGTTTGCCACGCAGTCTGTAAGTCAACGTCTGAAAGGGACAACCATCCACGATGTAATCTTTCTTCTTCGGTTGAAGACCTTCCAGAAGATTCTCCTTGAAATCCTCACGGATCATCATGGCGAAAGTCACCAGACTGGCAGAGTCTGCCTCGGAGACCAGCCCCTCTTTGTTTACCGGCACGTTGAGAAGCATCGTAGCATTACGTCCCACACTCTTATAATAAATCTCACGAAGTTCCTCCGGCGTCTTCACCTTGTCATCCTCCTGCTCATGGTAAAACCACCCTGGACGAATAGACACATCACACTCCGCTGCCGTCCACTGATAACCGTCGGCATGACCATTGGGCAACTCCTGGTATTTCGGATAACCGGGGTATACCTCCTCGCCACGCAGAAAAGACCAGTTGGTTTCTCCCGCAAAGCCTTTCTCATTACCTACCCACCGACAGCCCGGGCCACCATCAGAGAAGATGACAGCCTGAGGTTGGTATTGGAGCACCTTTGCGTTGAGCGCTGGGAAATTATAATAGGTGGTACGGTCAATCTGCCGTTTCTCATTCGCTCCCCCATACCATCCATCACCACCATTGGCACCGTCAAACCATACCTCAAAGAGCTCTCCGTATTGGGTAAGCAGCTCCTCCAGTTGATGTTGATAATACTCCACATAAGCCGGCGTACCATAGGTAGCCTGATGACGGTCCCAGGGAGAGAGATACAGTCCGAACTTCATGCCGTATTTCTTGCATGCCTCACACAGTTCCCTCACCAGGTCTCCCTTCCCCTTGCGGAAGGGGGAGGCGGCGACCGAATAATCCGTATATCTCGTGGGCCACAGACAAAATCCGTCATGATGCTTGGCGGTGAGGATCACCCCTTTCATACCACCCTGCCGCAGTACCCTCACCCACTGCTCACAGTCGAGCTTCTTAGGATCGAACAGCTGTGGATCGGCATCACCGTAGCCCCACTCCTTATCCGTATAGGTATTCAGCCCATAATGGATAAAGGCATACGTCTCCATCTCCTGCCACGCCACCTGGTGGGCAGACGGTAATGGTTCTACTTTCTGTTGCGCTTCGACATTCACGGCACACAGCAGAAGGATTATAAGGAAAAAAAAACTTATTTCTTGTAGCATAGCGCAGCACCGATGGCGGTACAGAACTGTGAGTATTTCGGGATGATGAAATGAACCCCATAGAGCCTCTCCATAGCAGGATATACGATATTACACTGTGGGAGCATACTGAGGTTGCCGATCAACACGAACTCACGGATGCCGTTTCCTAAAGAGGAGAGGATAGCCGCCGAGCCGATGGTCTGCAAAACCATACATATCAGTCCTAATGCCAGATCATCCGGAGTCGCCGTACTCTTCACGTTGCCAAAGAGCGATGCTGTGGCATCCATGGGGAGGTTAGGCAGGGGTGTCGTACTAATGTCTCCAATCTGAAGGTCCACCTGGGAGAGATCACCCCGCTCAGCCATGTTCGCCACCAACTTGATATCATCGGTGTTCAACAGCAGTCGTGACAGTCCGCTCAACGTGCCACCACCCATACCGATACCTCCGATATGGGAGATGTCATCACCTTCACACTTCACGAGAGTCGTTCCCGTACCCATGCTCACGACAATCATCTTCTCTTGCTTCGCCTCATAACGCGCCCCAAGACCGTCGGCGATGAACTCCTCTGCCTTGGAGGTGGGAAGGCCGTAGATCGCTTCGTTGACATACCCGGCGCCTACCCCTGTCAGCATCACATGTTCCACATCTCTCAATGCGATCTTATTATCGTAAAGATACTTACCAAAAGCTCCGTAGAGGGAAGTCACAGGATCAGTGGCCTTGATACGGATAGGAGAGATGATAATACCATCACGCAATCCTACAATCTTTGTGGTACTGATACCCACATCGATTCCAATAATTATACCCATTTTCTGCTAATATATCTATTTCAGGAAATCCGCACGATAAGGACAGAAACAGTCGATGATCGTACCGGCTTCTATACACACGACACCATGGATCAGATCAGGAGCCACGAAATAGCCATCACCGGCAGCAAGGACTGCTGTCTTTCCGTCGATGGTAACCTCAAACTTCCCGCTCTCAATCATACTTGTCTGGGTATGCGGATGCTGGTGAGCACTGCCCACGGCTCCATTCTCAAACTTCACCTTCACCAGCATCACCTGATCATCGTAGCCAAGAATCTGACGGGTAACGCCGGGTTCAGGATTCGCCCATGTTATCTTCTCCGCATACAAAAAAGCATCACTTCTTGTCATTTCTTATCTCCTTTCTGTTTGTCTGGATCCATACTCTTCACCTCGTCCTCCACTTCGTTGAGGCCTTCCTTGAAACTCTTCACACCCTTGCCCAGTCCTTTCATGAGCTCAGGAATCTTCTTACCGCCGAATAGCAACAATACAACTATTACGATCAGTATAATCTCCGGTGTTCCAATCATAATCTTCGGATATTACTTTATTTCAGGGCAAAGATAAATAAAATAAATGATAATCAGAAAAAAAGTAGGTATTTTTACGTTTTATCAAGAAATCTCCATACAATCTTTTCCATTTCCCTAAAAAAATTATTACTTTTGCAGCCAATAAACTACATCGTAACACCTATAACGAATGGAAGATCATACCAATGATGTAAAACCACGGAAGAGAACCAACATGAGATGGGTCATGGTTGCTCTGCTCTTCTTCGCCACTACCATCAACTACATCGACCGGCAGGTGATTGGTCTGCTGAAACCATATATACAAGATGAGCTACACTGGAGCGAGGTGGACTACGGACATATCGTCACCGCCTTCCAGATAGCGTATGCCTTCGGTATGCTGGCCTGCGGCAAGCTCATCGACAAGATGGGGCTTCGGTTAGGCTATATCTTCTCTATTACGATATGGAGTATCGCCACAATGCTGCACGCCCTGGTAAACAGCGTGGCTGGCTTCAGTGCTGTCCGCGCCCTGCTGGGATTCGGTGAGGCCGGCAACTTTCCCTCTGCCGTGAAGACCATCGCGGAGTGGTTTCCGAAGAAGTCACGTGCCTTCGCCACAGGCATCTTCAACTCCGGTTCTACTACCGGTGCTATCGTAGCACCTATCATCGTCGTAGCTGTCACCCTGCATTGGGGATGGCGCACTGCCTTCCTCGTCACCGGTTCCCTCGGACTGATATGGGTGCTCCTATGGCTGTTGATCTACAAAGCACCGCATCTCAACAGACATGTGAATGCCGAGGAACTGGCATACATCAAATCCGACAAGGATGAGGATGAGGAGAAGATGGTGGCCTGGCGTGAGCTGTTCCGCTACCGACAGACATACGCTATCATCTTCACCCGCTTTCTCACCGACTGGGTGTGGTGGTTCTTCCTTTTCTGGGCACCTGACTTCCTGGCAAAAGAGCAAGGTATCGACCTGAAAGCCACGGTATTGCCGCTCATCCTTATCTATCTGATGGCAGACGCCGGCGGCATCACGGGAGGTATCATCTCCTCACAATTCATCATGAAAGGGCGCACAGCGGACTTCGCCCGTAAGACCACCATCCTGATTTTCGCCCTGATGATCCTGCCGTTGAATGTGGTGCCCTACGTGAAGAGTCTGTGGATCGTCGTCCTCCTCATCGGCATGGCAACAGCCACGCACCAAGCATGGGCCAGTAATATCTACACCATCGTGTCGGATGTCTATCCCAAACACGTGGTGGCATCGATGACAGGTATCTCCAGCGTGGGCGGTGCCATCGGCGGTGCCTTAGCCTCCACTTTCGTGGGATTCGTCTTGGAGGCCACCCACTCCTATACTGCCATCTTTATGATTGCCAGTTGTATGTATCTCATGGCATGGCTTACCCTCAAACTCTTCGTGCCCATCAAGAGGATACAGTTTTAGTTTCTATAGTATCTATAGTAACTAAGTATCTTTAGATTAAAAAGGAAAAAAATTAAATGAGAAAAGGATTGGTCTTGGAGGGGGGTGCCTTAAGGGGTCTATTCACCGTGGGTGTCCTCGACGTGATGATGGAGAATAACGTTACGTTCGACGGGCTCATCGGCGTTTCCGCCGGCGCCGCCTTTGGCTGTAACATGAAGAGCCGACAACCCGGCAGGGCCATCCGCTATAATACCGACTATGCCAGAGACTGGCGCTATTGCAGCCTCCGCTCTCTCATCACCACCGGCGATATCTTCGGCGGGGAGTTCGACTACCACTATCTTCCCAAGCATCTTGACATCTTCGATGAGGAGGCCTTCGACAACAACCCTATGGAGATGCATGTGGTATGCACCGATGTAATGACAGGTAAGGCGGTATATAAACAACTCACCAAATGCAGTTACGACTGTTATGAGTGGATCCGGGCCTCCGCCTCTATGCCATTAGCCTCCAAGGTGGTGAAAGTAGATGGGTATCAACTGCTCGATGGGGGTATCGCCGACTCTATTCCTCTGAGGTATTTCCAGCAGTTAGGCTACGACCGGAATATCGTCATCCTCACCCAACCCGAAGGATATATAAAAGGCAAGAACAAATTCCTACCGTTGATACGTCTTCAACTGCGTAAATACCCGGCTTTCATCCAAGCTGTTGCCGAACGTCATCTGATGTACAATGAAGAGACGGCTTATGTGAGAGACCAAGAATCGCTGGGAAACACGTTGGTGATACGGCCCAAGGAGCCGTTGCCCATCGGACATCTCTCCCATAACCCAGAAGAGATGTGGCGAGTGTATCATATCGGAAGGGGTATGGCGGAAGAACGGTTGCAAGACATCCTTGCCTTTATGGGAGCAGCGGAAGAACAACAAAATCATACCTCCTGAGAAAAAAGCCGGTTTATTTTTTGGGCATTACGATAGAATTCCGTACCTTTGCCATAGAAGGTTTTATATACCTTAATATATAGTCTTAGTAAGCCATGGGAAAGATCACACAAGAGAATTTTGAACAGACTTACGTCGATAGTATTGAGTTACGTCAGATAGATAAGTTTGTGTGCACAGAGATGGGACGGCAGATACACCGTTACATCAAGGGAATGTCGGGCACGAAGAAAATTATGGAGAAGTTCGAGGAGACGCTCTCCACACTCACAGTCCCTGAGAAAGAAATAGCCATATCCAGATATATCGACCTTAACCGTAAGGCCATCAGCGGGTTGGACTTTGAGATTGTGCTGGCACGCGCCATCGCCAACTACTGTGACACCTACGACTATATGCTCACTATGCTTAACGACAAAGAGAAGATGGACTTCTATCTGAGACGTATCAAAGACAAATATATCCGTTTCCATAAAGTGATAGAGCGCAACGGCTTGTTCGGCATCGTTGACCATGAGAACAAGACGCTCATCTCTCCCCGCTATGAGTTTCTGCGCACCTGCTATACCTATGTGGACGATTTAGTGACGATGCCGGTCATCGCCCAGAAAAATGGGAAGCTCGGTCTTATCCTACCCGACCGGAGAGAAACCGTCGTAGCCGACTTCATCTTCGACGATATCCAGCTGCGTGATGAGTATCCCTACTTCGAAGGGCACATCGGCAACAAGAAAGTTTATCTCGATGAGTCCTATTACAAACAGACTGTAGAGAAGAACTGATCCCCTCTCCTTGGGAACAGGTATGCAAAGCGGCCCTGTCCCCGCCACACACTCTCCTGATTATAGAATTTCTATTATAGCAGAGGCAGGAGGATTTTCCTGTGGCATGATGCATCTGCCCGCTGTCATCCTTTTATTTATCATACCCAAAAGATGAAAATGTCGTTATCGACTACCTATCACCTTGCAAAGGCCATTCGAGACAGATTTAATCACTAAACAGGGTGAGAAAGGTCACTATCTCGGGTGGGTTTAATAGGCTTTTGCACTGCGTTTAGTTAGTAAATCCACTGCATTTACTAATTAAATCGACCTGAAATAGACACTGAAACTCTCTCGGGTATAGAACGGGTAGTTCATAAGTACTGATATAAAGATATAACAGTTAAGAAGAACTTTGTGTTTGAGTTTCAAAGAATAAAAAAGAACAGAAATCTCTTCATTTTTTTGTAATTTGTTTATCTTTTTGTACTTTTGCACCGCGTAATCGGTTCACGATAAGTGATTAAAAGGGAATCAGGTGAAAATCCTGAACAGTCCCGCTGCTGTAAATGTCATTATTGTGCAAGCGAGATACCACTGACCATTGTTGGGAAGGTGCTTGCATGAAGACACAAGTCAGAAGACCTGCCATTACCTTTGTTTCATCACAGCCTCGAGGAAAGGCTTCGTAATGGTTGATTTATGAGAAATATACTGATTATTATCTTATTGGCATCCCTCCCTTGCTATATCCATGCCCAAGACGACAGACGGATACAGAAGGAACAACTGTTGGACAGCGTTACCGTCAGAGGCCATCGTGTCAGCAAGAATGTCCTGTCAGGGCGTCCCATACAGGTGATGGAGAAAGAGGAACTGGAGCAGTTGGGCCTCATCAACCTGTCGGATGCGGTAAAGAAATTCGCTGGCACCAATGTTAAAGACTACGGTGGCATCGGCGGTATGAAAACCGTCAGCGTGCGTAATCTCGGAGCCCATCACACCGCTGTGAGCTACGACGGTATCACCATCTCCAACACCCAGGCCGGACAGATAGATATCGGGCGCTACTCACTGGATAACATCCAGACCATCAGTATGGCATTGGGTGAACAGGAGGACCTTATGCAGTCGGCCCGTCATTATGCGGCAGCAGGAATCCTTACTATGCTCTCCGAACGACCGCACTTCGAAGAGGGAAGAAAAGAGGCTTGGCGATTCAGACTTAGAGGAGGAAGTTTCGGCCTGGTCAGTCCTTCGCTACGTTATTGGCGACAGCTCACCAACAGCACCACCCTCTCTGTGAACGGCAGTTTCATGCGGGCCGACGGCACCTATCCCTTCACACTTGTCAATGGCATTGAGAAGACGCATGAGAAACGTTACAACTCCGATATCTACTCCTGGCAGGGAGAAGCGAATATCTACCATACTTTCAAGGATGCCAGTCAGTTGGATTGGAAGACCTGTTGGTATTATTCTGAGCGAGGCCTCCCCGGCAACGTTATCCTTTATAACAGCAAGAGCGAGGAACGGCTGTGGGATGAGGATTTCTTCACACAGGCTGTCTATAAGAAAAGACTTTCTGCAGCATGGAATCTGCAAGCACGCATGAAATACACACACTCATGGAACCGCTATGAGGATACCGACGTGAAATATACCGACGGCAAACAGGTGGATGTGGACCGGCAGAATGAATACTATGGTTCCGTCACCATTGGATGGAGACCGCTACGGATCCTCTCGCTGGCGCTGGCACAGGATCTCTCGTACAACAACCTGAGAAACAATATCAACATCGCGAACAACCCGGAATATCCCTTTCCTAAGAGAACAACGTCCTTGACCTCACTGACGGCTCAGATGAGGACCACACGGATAGACATCACCGGAAACATCGTAGGTACCTACGCCACAGAAACCGTAAAGAACGGCAATAATCCCGACGACCGCAAACAACTGTCACCGTCATTAGCTCTCTCCTACCGGCTCCTCCCTGAGCAAGCGCTGTTCCTGCGCGCTATGGTAAAGAGCACTTTCCGCATGCCGACGTTCAACGATCTTTATTATCGCAGGATGGGCAATACCGGCCTGCGTCCGGAGAAAGCACGGGAATATAATATCGGTGTCACCTGGAGCGGAAAACCCTTCAAGGCCATCAGATACCTTAGTTTCACCCTCGATGGCTACTATAATGACGTGACCGACAAGATCGTGGCTTTCCCCAGCACGTATGTATGGAAGATGGCCAACTTCGGGAAGGTACATATCAAAGGCCTTGACATGACTCTCGCCACGGAAATTCCCGCCAGTCAACAGGTGAGTATTATCGTAACAGGCGCTTACACCTGGCAACAGGCTAAAGACCGGCTGGAGCTATCTGCATCCTACAACCGTCAGCTACCTTACACACCCCAGCACAGCGGCAATGCCTCCTTGCTCGTAAGAAACCCCTGGGTGAACATCGGATACTCCATACTCATGCAAGGCAAGCGGTGGAGCTCCGCCCAGAATACGTCGGAATACTCGATGGATGCTTACTGGGAGCACACCCTCACGCTGAGTCGGGAGTTCCTTCTGAGAGGTTCTCGCCTGAACATCCAGGGCTCTGTCTACAACCTCACTGACACCCACTATGAGATTATCAAATATTATCCCATGCCGGGGCGTTCATATCATTTATCAGCAACAATATCATTTTAAACTATAAAGATTATGAAATTCAGAAAATTAATGCTTGGTGCACTCAGTGCACTGATGATTACGGCGGGCTTCACCGCTTGTGATGATGATGACTGGGATGCTATCAAAGAAGGTTCTGCCATTGAGATGGCACAAACACGCGCTTTCATCCTTAACGAAGGTTCCTACAACGGCAATAATGCCGGCATCACCTATTTCGACTGGGCGACAGACAATGTCTATAGCAGTGATCTGTACCTTGCGCAGAACAAGCGTCAGTTGGGAGACGTCGGTCAGGATATCATCACCGAAGACGGAGATATCTATGTAATCCTGTCTAACAGTAAGTTGATCGTTAAGCTTAACAGCGTGGGTGTGGAGAAAGCAAGGATGTCCGTGTCATCAGACCTGGGAGATCCCCGTTACGTGGTGGAGAAAGACGGTTATCTGTATGTCACCTGCTACGGCGGCTTCATCGCTAAATACAAGGCTTCCGACCTCAGCTATGTCAGCAAGGTGACAGTTGGACAGAATCCTGAGTATATCATTGAGGAAGACGGCAAACTGTATTGCACTAACTCCGGATGGGGTGCTGACAACCGTGTAGCCATCGTCGATGTCAAGTCATTCAGCACTGCTTCCTTCCAGGAGGTGATGAGTAATCCTGATCGTATCATCGAAGTGGCCGGACATATCTATGTGCAGGGTTACGGAGCAATATATGACTATCCATGGGGTGAGCTCAAGAATGGTAAATATACTGAGCTCGGCAACGCCAGCAACTGGTGTGCTTACGGTGACATGCTGTATCTCGTAAACTCCGTAACCGACTGGAGTACCTACACTACGACAAACACCTTCTATAGCTACAACGCCAAGACCGGTTCTCTCAACAACAGCTCGTTCCTGAAGAACGCTCCTTCTGAGTTGGCTACCTCCTCTGTTTATGGTATGACCACCAATCCGAAGAATGGTGATATCTATATCATGACGTCAGACTATGTGAACAATGGTAATATCTATCACTTTAAGAACGACGGTACGTTCGTAACAAAGTTTGCCTCAACGGGCATCAGTCCTCGTAAGATCGTATTCCTGAACTAATCACCAGTGATGAAAAGCAAAAGCATACTCATCCTGCTCCCTGTCTTGTTCCTCTGCGCTTGCGGCAGGGGAACAGGAACAGGAGCGGGTGCGGATGGAGACACGCTTAAACTGAAGTATGCCGAACATCTTACCATCATCAGCTATCAGGGGTACACAAAGGTATTGCTGGCCGATCCATGGAATACCGGAAAGACGCTGCATACCTATCTCCTGGTGCCCTCGAAGAGTGAGCTGCCGAAAGATCCGCCACAAGGATCGGTGATCCGAACGCCTCTCAAAAGAACGATCATCGGCACCAGCGTGCATTGCGGTCTGATTGCGTCAATGGGGAAACAACAGACTATCGTAGGCGTCTGCGACCAGCAGTATATCCATCTGCCATGGGTGCAGCAAGGGTGTAAGGATGGCACAGTGGCCGACTGTGGTAGCGGACTGGCTCCTTCCGTGGAGAAAATTATCGAGACGGATGCCGATGCGCTGTTCCTCTCACCTTTCCAGAACAGTGGCGGCTACGGACCGGTGGTTGAGCTGGGTGTACCTATCGTGGAGACCGCTGACTATATGGAGACCTCCGCTTTGGGACGTGCCGAGTGGATGAAGTTTTACGGGATGCTCTTTGACGCCACACCACAAGCCGATAGTATCTTCACGGAGGTGGAGCACGACTATCACCTGCTAAAGGAGAAAGCTGCGACAGCTTGTAAGAAGAAAGCGCGACAGTCTATTCTCATGGACAAACAGACAGGTTCGGTGTGGTATGTCCCCGGCGGTAACAGCACCATAGGGAAGATGATTACCGACGCTTCCGCAGCATACGCCTGGTCGGAAGATGAGCACAGCGGCAGCTTGGCCCTACCCTTCGAGAGTGTTCTGGAGAAAGCGGGCGACGCCTCTTTCTGGCTCTTCCGTTACAATACGCCACTGCCCATCACATACGCCTCCCTGCTGAGTGAGCAAAAGGGTTACTCACAGTTTGGTGCCTTCCAGAAGAAGAATGCCTACGGTTGTAATACCGCCACCAGCACCTTCTATGAGGATACGCCCTTCCATCCCAACCTCCTGTTACGTGACTTCGTCACTATCCTCTATCCTGAATTAAGATTAGGTGAGCCACATTATTTCATCAAGTTACAACAATAGTACCACGATGCAGAAAGGAACCCTTTTCCTGTTAATAGGTACGCTGCTGATCATCATCCTCTTTTGCGTCAGCATGGTGATAGGAGCCGTTGACATCCCTGTCAGCGATGTGGTGAATATCCTCACGGGAAGGGGTTCCGAAAAGACTTCATGGCAGTATATCGTTCTGCAGAGTCGTCTGCCTCAAGCAATCACGGCAACATTGTGTGGCGGAGCCTTGGCGGTGAGCGGACTGATGTTGCAGACGGCTTTCCGAAATCCCCTGGCTGACCCCGGCATCTTCGGTATCAACAGCGGTGCCTCGATGGGTGTAGCCATCGTGATGCTTCTCATGGGTGGAAACATCACTGCCGGCAACGTCAGTCTTACGGGATTCTTTGCCGTTCTCTTCGCAGCGTTCGTAGGGGCGATGCTCGTGATGGCGCTGATCCTCTTCTTCTCTACCATCGTGAGAAATAATGTGATGCTGCTGATTATCGGCATCATGATCGGATATATCACCTCTTCGGCTATCTCCCTCCTCAATTTCTTCGCTACGGAGGAAGGAGTGCAGAGTTATATGGTATGGGGGTTGGGTAACTTCGGTGGCGTGACGATGGAGCAGATGCCGGTATTCGCCTGTGTCTGCATCCTCGGACTCATCGCCTCGCTATTATTGATCAAACCCTTGAATGCTCTTCTGCTGGGTGAACAATATGCGGAAAACCTCGGTGTCAACACCTTACGTGTAAGAAACTACCTTTTGGTGGTAACAGGCATTCTTGCCGCCATCACCACCGCCTTCTGCGGTCCCATAGCATTCATCGGACTCGCCGTGCCACATATCGCACGGATGTTGTTGGGTACGGATAATCACCAATGGCTCCTTCCCGCCACCATCCTTACTGGAGCCGTCATCGCCTTGTTGTGTAATATCCTCTGTGTATTACCAGGCGATCATGGCATTATCCCACTGAATGCCGTCACCCCTATTATCGGCGCCCCTGTCATCATCTATGTCATCGCCAAACAGCGCCGAAACACTTAGTCCATGGTTTTCTTCAAAAAGTGGCTTCAATTAACAGAATGATCAACACTATAGAGAAAGCTAAAGAATATATGTATAAAGCTATTGAGATAGACCAGCTTCCTTACGCATATCTGGAACTATCAGAAATCTATAAGAATGAAGGTAATAAGGAAAAAAGATACGAGATGCTGGTAAAGGCATTGAAAGATGCTGACTTACGACTCAAAAGGAGTATTTTAAATTCCTTGTATGAGATGAAATATGCAGACGGGGAGTATCAAGAGGCGAGCAACTATTCTAAATGGCTTGTTGAAGTAAAAGACTCTTTATCGAAAATACGTAAAGAACAAGATGTGCGAGGTGCGCAGGAACATTTTGACCATGAGACAACTATACAAGAGAAGAATCTTCGTCTAACTCATCTATGCTGGGCAATCGGAGGGGCAGTAATGTTGATAATCTGCCTATTGCTATTGATGTACCAACGACGGAGAAGAACACAGAAAAACCTGCAAAATATACGATTGGAGATCGAAGATTATCAAAATAGAATACTCCAACTTGAACAAGAAAAAAAGAATGAAAAGCAAAATGATAGAAATAGTATAGAGCAAGAGAAAGAAATAAAGCGGTTAAAACAAATAATAGAAGAAATCCAAGTTCGCAATGCTGATATCCTCCATAAAGGCAAGCGTTTATATGACCATATTTTAAATAATGGTTCTACAGTAACATGGGATAAAAAAGACTTCCAGAATTTTATGGAGTACTACAGGATGTTAGACTTAGCATTCGTACAACATTTGGAAAATGATTATGACAACCTGTCTATCCGTTACCAGTTCTTTGAGACACTCTTTCATTTTGGGAAAACTGAGGAAGAGGTACGTAAAATAATGGCCATTGGCCAAAGTACCCTAAGGTCTGCACGCACAAGAATAAAAGAGAAATGTATTAGGTAGCCTTTACTCCCCTACCGCGTATTTCTTGTATTTATCTCCGTACTGCTCTACGAGCTCTTTTGCCAAGCGCCTCTTGTATTCCTTGGTGAAGCCCGGACGGGAGTAGAACTTATCCTTTGGTTCATTATCATGACTGCCCACCGTCTCCGACGGTTTCATCTGACGGATAGCACCATCGGCATATTTCACGATGAGGTACTCACCGAGTTTTCGCCACGTCTCTAAGGCCGTCTGAGCGGTCTGCTGCGTATAACGGGTGAGATAAGCGATCGCCTCCTTGGGGTTCTCCGCATACAACTGTTGTGCCACCTGCTCCACACCTGGTTGTGACTGCAGGAACGTGCGCTCTAACATCTGTTGCGTTACCCTCACATCATTGATCTTCTGGTCGTACCACGGATATACCTGGTTAGCCACCCAGTTGAATACCCAGAAAGAGGAATTAAACGAGAAAGTGTTCCTGTCGGCAGCTCCTTCAATCTCCTGATAGCAGTCGGGCACCCGGTCGGTAGCACAATACACCGGGGTATATACCGACATGTTGGCATCATCGGTGGCAAACCAGAAGATACCACCTATCGGATCGGGCAGATAAGAGCGTAACTGCGCCACGAAGCTCCAGGCGGTCTGTTGGGTGGAGATGGGGCGCTCACAGAAGTAATCCACACTGTCAACAGTAAAGCTGTTGGTCAACCGATAAGGAGAATGATAGGCTCCGCCACCGAGATCCTTGGTCGGATCAAGAGGTGTACCCTCAAAATGGTCACGCATCATCTGCTGAAGGTCGCTCAGTGAAATCAAACGATTGGGCTTGACATAGAGTGGCAACGGGGTATGATCCTGTCCTAAGATATACGGCAGCCACTTCTCTCCCTGATCGGTAAAACGGTTATAGAAACTCCACACACGCGACTCACAAGCACGCAACCGACTAAATGTCTGTGGACTATACGCTTTGGCGAAACTGAAGTCCTTATCTTTCCCCGTGAAATATCCTTTCTCACGGGCAAAGGAGATGACATCCGGTGCATACAGACAGTTCTTCTTGTCGTTCCTGTCAAACTGATGGATACGACTCTGGTTGGCATGGGCAGCGATGCAGTCGTCGGGGATGCGCACAGCCACCCATACAGCCCCTTTGTTACCTGGTCCTTTGCCTATCATCTCCATGATCCAAGCCTCGTTGGGATCAGCGATGGAGAACGACTCCCCCGTACTGTAATAACCATACTCCTTCACTAAAGAGGTCATCACCTCTATGGCTTCTCGCGCCGTCTTTGCTCTTTGCAGGGCGATATATATCAGACTGCCATAGTCGAGAATCGCCGTCGTATCTTTCAACTCACGTCGTCCCGTAAAGGTCGTCTCACCAATCGCCACCTGATGCTCGTTGATATTTCCTATCACATTGTATGTCTTCTCCACCTGCGGAATCTCTCCCAAATAGATATGCTCCCCACTCCACTGGTAGATCTTCAGTTTATCACCGACAGGATAGACACCCGCCCCATAATGACACAGAGAGCCGTATTTGCCATAGAGATCGTCTGCGTAAGTGATGAATACCGACCCGTCGGCCGATGCTTTCTTACCCACGATCAGGTTCGTACAAGCATTGGCGGGTTGTAAAGAACTGATGAAGAAGATAAGGAGTGTTAGGAAACAAGTTTTTTTCATGATATGATAACCTTCGTTGATATTTATGAATAGACGCTTCATGAGCGCCATTGTACCATGTATATATAACGAGGAGACACTTCTTTTATGTCTTTTTCACGCTCTTTTTTTCAATAATATAGCGATTATTGTGCTATTTTGATTAATTTTGCAGCGGATAAAAAGATAGTAATATGCAAGAAACAAGACAAAATAAGATTTCACGACTGTTACAGAAAGAGCTGAGTCTGATTTTTCAGAGTCAAACACGCATGACGCATGGCATGCTGGTATCCGTGACAAGGGTAAGGATCAGTCCCGACCTGAGTGTATGTACGGCCTACCTGAGTGTGTTCCCTTCTGAGAAAGCCGAAGAGACAGTAAAGAATGTCAATGCGAATATGAAGACCATCCGTTATGAGTTGGGTACCCGTATCCGCAACCAGGTACGTATCATCCCGGAGCTGCGTTTCTTCTTAGACGATTCCCTCGATTACATCGAGCATATCGATGAGTTGCTGAAGAAATAGTTTAGGGTAAAATGAACTTCCCGTTTTATATCGCCAAGAGATATCTCTTCTCGAAGAAGAGCACCAATGCCATCAATATCATCAGTGGCATCAGCGTGGTAGGCGTGGCAGTGGCTACCATGGCTTTGGTGGTCACACTGAGTGTGTTCAACGGGTTTCATGATCTGGTGGCAACCTTCTTTACCTCTTTCGATCCCCAACTGAAGATTACGCCATTGGAAGGAAAGTCGGCTCCTGCCGATGACCCGTTATTATTAAAGGTAAAGCGACTGCCGCAGGTGGATGTCGCCACAGAGTGTGTGGAGGATAATGCCTTGGCGATATATAACGATAAACAGGCCATGGTGGTGGTGAAAGGTGTGGAAGACAATTTCGTTGACCTTACACACATCACTGATATCCTGTATGGTGATGGTGAGTATTCGCTTCATGCCGCCAACCTGGAGTATGGCATTTTAGGAATCCGGCTGGCTGTCGCATTAGGAACCGGAGCACGTTTCAAAGACTATCTGAAGATCTATGCTCCCAAACGTGAGGGACAGTTGGACATGGCACAGCCCACGGAGGGGTTTGTGGAAGACTCGCTGCTATCTCCGGGCGTAGTATTCTCCGTGCAACAGGCGAAGTACGACCGTAACTATATCATCACCTCTTTAGGCTTCGCACGAAACCTCTTCGATAAAGGGGGAGAGCTATCATCACTGGAGATCCGACTGAAAGCAGGCAGCAATCTCGATGCCGTGAAGAAAGAGATTCACCATATCGTGGGCGAGAAATATAAGGTGGAGGACCGTTATGAGCAGCAGGCAGACACCTTCCGTATCATGAAGATAGAGAAACTCATCGCCTATTTCTTCCTCACCTTCATTTTGATGGTGGCCTGTTTTAACATCATCGGCTCCCTCTCGATGCTGATGATTGACAAGAAAGACGATGTGGTGACGCTGCGTAACCTTGGCGCTAAAGACAAACAGATAGTACAAGTGTTCCTCTTTGAGGGTAGAATGATCTCTGCGGCAGGAGCCGTCGTGGGAATATTACTGGGATTACTGCTGTGTTGGCTGCAACAGACCTACGGACTGGTATCGTTAGGTTCCTCCAGCGGTAGTTTTATCATTGATGCCTATCCGGTGAGCGTGCACCCCACGGATATCATTTTGATCTTCATCACTGTATTGGCTGTCGGCTTCCTTGCCGTGTGGTATCCCGTGAGATACTTCGCCAAACGGTTATTGGGTTGACGAAAGTTTATTACTATCACGGCAAAAGTTATGTATAAAACACAAAAACAAGGAACACAATTCATAACTTGCTCCGCTGGGTGGCATTTAAGCGGAAATGATTTCCGGCAGGGAGCAAAAACCTTATGCGTCAGCAAAGATCTTGCCGTCATCAAGGGTGACATGCAGTTTGGCGTACTCACAATGGAAGTCGTGCTGTAGGCGATCAAGATAACGGGCACTCTCCCACTTACACATCGGCAGGTCGTGAAGCAGATAGTTACCACAAGACTGTGGCTCCGTAGCTGGAACCATTTCTTGTGTAAGGATCCACTGAAGACACTCGATGGTAAGACGGCGCATATCCTCGACGGTGTATGATCCTGTCATGATGATATACATGCCTGTAAGACACCCCATCGGACCGACATATACCACATCCTCCTTTGCCTCACTGTTGCGGAACCATGTGGCCATGAGATGCTCCAGACTATGCATGGCGGCAGGAGCCACCGCCGGTTCCTTATTAGGTTCGGTGATACGCAGGTCGAAAGTGGTGAACCCTTTATCTTCTCGTGAGACATAGATTCCTGGCTTCAGTTGTGTGTGGTCGATAGTGAAACTCTGTATGACTTCCATATTATCTCATTTATATTTTTTGCAAAATTACGAAATATATTATTAAATACAAAGAATCCTTCAAGGATATGATATAGTCATTGGTATTCAGGTGCGAAGGCACATAAAGAACATGCCTCGAGAAATGAATAACCTTAATAAGAAATGGGACTACCTGATCGGCACGAAGCGGACGTGCAAGGTGTGTGGCTCTTGCGGGATGGAGTACTTCGTGAGTACACCCGGACCACAACTGCTATTACCTAATCCCAAGACGGCACAGTCCAGTGACAGATAGACATTCGCCTCCTCCTTCAACTCGATATCATGGGCTGCGCTATACAGTTGTTCCGTACTATAAGGTACTGCGGTGAAAGAGAAAGGTTTGTCCACACACAGGATGCGCCATCCTTGTCGTTTGCCGTTCTTCAGTTCCACGTAGGCCGTCTCCTCATGGTTTCCGCTATACTGCGGACGCGGATAATGGAAATACTGCTCCGACACCTTACTGCTATACCTTCCGATAGGACACGACTGTTTTCTGTCGGGGTAGTTGTCCCACGGTCCGCGACCGTAGTACTCCAACAGCTGATAGTCCTTTGGCAAGACAAAAGTGTTACCTATGCACGGCAGAGGAGGGAGTTGTCCCTCAGGGGTATAGGAAGCCTCAAAATCGATGGTTCCATCGGGCAATAGCGTAATAGTATAATCTGTACGTATCAAACCATTCAGGGCTTTGTAATCCATCACACAACGTCCTTTCAGCGAGCCGTCAGACTGGCATATGATCGTCAAAGGTGTTATCACACTGTCGCGCAACATATCCAAGCCTTGGTTCTTCCAGTCCTTGGCAATCCAGTTACCGAAGCCCTTGTCATTGTCTGTAGGGGCGCGGAAGAAATGGGGGCGTACCATTGAGAAGAACTGACGTAACTGTTCCTCATTTACAGCGGCACGTCTCTGTTTCTTCGTCTTCAGGTTATTAACAACATCCTTATACCAGTTGTCGTTGGTCACAAACTGTTGGGTAGTCACGATATGTCCGGCCTCTGCCCATAGTGTCTTGTTCTTCAGTCGGGCCGTAACGGTGATCAGTCCATCCTGCTGCACTGTCTCGATGGCATAGTCTTCCAAACGGGTATGCCTGTCTCTCGGCAATGCCTTGATTTTACCGTTCTCCCTGACGAAATAGATGGGAGAATAGACATTCTTCACCTCCTCATATTTCGGAGTCGTCTCACGGGTGGAGCTCACCACTCCCTTGATACAGAAGGCTTTCAGGTTAGGCGCATCCTTAAAGTCACCGCCATAGGCCGTCAATCCCACGGGAAGGAAGGAGAAGCGCTTATGCAGTTTCTCTGTTATGATGATACCCTCGTCGGCCCACTCCCAGATAAAGCCGCCCAACATTCGGGGATGACTGTATATCTCATCCCAATATTCACGGAAGTTACCCAAGGCATTCCCCATCACATGCGCATACTCACTGGTGAGCACCGGACGGTTATTCGTGGTCTCACGGGCTATCGACAAGAGGCGTTCCCACCTCGCATTCTCCGGACGCTCCATATTATTATCCTTCACCCCCGGGTTCAGATACTCATCTTGTGTACGAGGATAGAAGCGGGAGATTACATCCACGTAGGCAGGATCTTTGTGGTTAGCACCTTGCGCACCCTCGTAGTGGACAAACCGTGTCGGGTCGTACTCATGGATCCAGGCAGCAGTCATGGCGAAGTTCGTCCCCCACCCTGCCTCATTACCAAGACTCCAGAAGATGACACAAGGGTGGTTACGGTCACGGATTACCGCCCGCTGGGTGCGGTCCATCCAGGCAGCAGCCCACGAGGGATCACTCGCCAACTGTCCTCGGAGTCCGTGTTCTTCCAGGTCCACCTCATCCATGACATAGATACCCAGGGAGTCGCACAGCTCATACCATCGTTCGGCATTAGGATAATGACAGGTACGCACCGCATTGACATTGGCTCGTTTCATCAGAAGGATATCCTGCAACATCCGTTCCTCACTGATGACACGCCCCGTGAAAGGATCCATCTCATGACGGTTGACACCCCGCAGGCGGGTGGGGATACCATTGACCATAAAGACTCCGTCCTTGATCTCCAACTGGCGGAAACCCACCTTTGTTCGTATGGTCTGGATGATCTTTCCCTGAGGATTGCGGAGCTGTAAACGCAACTGATAGAGATAAGGATTTTCGGCGCTCCATAACTTGGGGGTGTTGATGGTTGCCGTCATCCATCCCCATTTAGGATAACCACGCTGCGGGTTACGGTCGTTCATGATCGCTGCCTTATGGTCGAGGTTCAGTATCGTAGCGGCATCAGCTTTTAAGATACTGTCCAGCATCTCATGTCCCTGCGCGTCTAAGAGCATCGCCTCCACCTGATAGTCTTCCCCTCGCTGCCCGTCGATAACGGACAGTTTTGGATCAATCACCAGCTGTGCCTCATCATAACGGTCATTCAACAAGGTACGTACACCGAAATCGGATATATGGATCTTAGGGAGGGCATAAACCATTACATCGCGGTGGATGCCGGCGATACGCCACATATCCTGATCCTCGAGATAAGAACCATCGGAATATTTGAACACCTGCAGGGTGATATGGTTAGTTCCAGCCTGCAGATAGGGAGTGATACGAAAGGTGGAAGGTTCCATGCTTCCCTGACTGTAGCCCACCCGCTGGCCATTGATCCACACATAGAAAGCACTGCTCACCGCCCCGAAACGGAGATACACCTCCTGACCTTTCCAACTGTCGGGGATGATGAACGTCCTGCGGTAACAACCGGTGGGGTTGCGCTCTACAAAGGCAGTGTATGTCTTTTTCGGCTCTCCCATCACATAGGGAGGGTTTATCTTAAAGGTATAACCACTGCTGCTATAGATAGGTGTGCCATAGCCGTTCATCTCCCAGTCGCCCGGAACCTGGAAGTCATCCCACTGACTATCATCATAGTCAGAAAGATAGAACTCCCCTGCCTGTTCCTGCGGTGTCTTTGTCCACCGGAATTTCCACATGCCGCTCAGTGAGAGACTGTTCTCCGGCATGAAATAAGCAGTTGCCGGTTCGCGGTTGATCTGCAACACATACTGGTTTTCCCAGTCGTGGGAACTGTTATCTGCCATCCCTGTCATGGATGTCATCAGGCATCCGAGCAACAGGATATTCTTTAATGAACCGTTCTTTATCATTATGTTATATTTTTATTTTCAAAAAAACCACGACCGCTAATAAGGGAGCGGTTCCTTAGTGGAAAATAACGAATAGGAGCTGTCGCATCCTCCCCATATAGGGGGAGCCCTTGGAGGAGGGGTGAATGCTTCTTTGCTTCTTTCTTCTCACCGAAGAAAAGAAGATTAAATCATTCGACAGTTAGGGCATCGAAGATCATCTTGTCGAGGCCCTCCCCACTCACTACCACATGGTAACGTCCCGCATTCACCATCGTACCCGTGGTGATACTTGTCATCTTCCGTTTGGTGATCTTCTGCTGTGTCTGCAGGAAGGTGACGTCATCATCCTTGAAGACCACACCATTCTGGTCGGTAATCTTCACATGGAGTTTCCGGGAACCGTCAGGATTATAGTATTTCCATCGTAGGGCATACACCTTGGCGACACCCACTTGGAAATCCCACACCATCTGTTTCCTCACCATCTGTCCCTCTACCTCCATGGCTGGACTGCTCTTAGGAGGCAGCATACTGTCGGGCATCTTCACAGAGATATCCTTCTCAAAGTCAGCCCACATCGTACTGCCGTTAGGCACAGAGCGGGATGACACATCCTCCTTGGTGGCAATAGCGATAGCAGCGATCATAGCTTGACCAGCCTTCACTTTCGGAAAACTGATCTTAATAACATCCTCATTATTATGAATATCGATGACACGCTTATACGCCTTGCCGTAATGCACCTGCGCCCAAATGTCCAGATCTTTGATGACCACCTCATCATTGACAGCCACATCGAAGACACGGAAGCCCTCGGCATCCATACGATACCAAGGCTCCACAAAGTACAGTTCCACCCGATAGTCACCCTTCGGTGCGGGTAAGGTGTAATACAGCTCATGGCGCCCGAAACGGGAGGTCTGGAACAAAGGCATAGAGAGATGTTCGTTGAAGGTCTGGGAGGTCTGGTAACTGCTCACCCCTTCGAAACGGTCTCCCCAGGAGTGTGACCACTGACTGTTATCCTGCATCCAACAACGTCCGTTGGCATCGATGAAATCATCACCTCCACAGTTGAGGGTATAGAGATAGTGATATCCCTCTTCCGGAGCTATGACAGCCGGATCAATATCATTCTTCTCCGGAGCCACATAACCATGATCATAATGATCCTTATACATATAATAACCGTCGGTAGGCTGATCCCATACGGTCATCAGTCCTTTGTAGTTGAGCGGGCCTACTTTATCGATAATTCGCAAAGCCTCATCCGGCTGACGACGTCCCGGATTGTCATGACTGGCGAATACCCACTGGAACTGTCCGCACACGCTGTCACGCACTGATTCCGCCAAGACGACCTTCTTCTTCATCAGGTCACAGAACTTCTCCTCTGAGTAACCCTCCGAGGAGTGATTGCCCAGCGTACGCCACGCACCATACTCTCCGTTAAGCAACTGGTCGTCACGTTTCAACTCATTACCGTAGTTGTCCACATCACCGCCGTAGGTGCCACTCCAGTTCTGCACCACATTCCAGTCGGTGCCCTCCCCACCATTGCAGGTGGTAATCAGCCGTTGGGTTCCGCATCCCGGATCCATCTCGCGGATGATATCCGAGCACTCCTCAGCGAAGTCTGCCGGCAGGGTGCTCTCATTCTGCAGTCCCCAGAGGATGATGCTCGGGGAGTTACGGCGCTCCTTCACCCACTGGCGCAGATGCCGTTTGAAACTCTCCCGGAACTGCGGGGTGTCGTACCAGATATGGGCTGAGAACTGTGGCCACCAGAGAATACCCTGTTCTTCGAAGAGCTGTTGATAATAGAGGTTATGTGGCTGGTGGGCATCACGGAAAGCATTGAAGCCAGCTTCTCGGATCATCTTCACCCTGGCCGCTATCTGCTCGTTGGAGAAGGCATGACTCTGTCCGAAGATATGCTCATATTCACAGGTACCATTGATAAACACCGGTTTGCCATTCAGATAGAACCGTTTGTCTCCGTCTTTCCGGGTCAACGGCCATGAGGTGGTCTTAAAGCCAAAAGGGATATCCGTGCTCTCCACGGCCTTGCCATTCCGTTTGATGATCGTATTGACACGGTAGAGATAAGGGTTCTCCGTGCTCCAAAGGGTAGGATGCTCTATGGCACTCTGCTGACGGATGATTCTCGTCTCCCCTCCCTGGAGGGTTATCACATCCGTCAGGCGGACCACCTGTTTACCATTCTTTGCGGACAGCTTACTGATTATATCCACGGTCATTGGCTGCTGACTGTAGTTCTTCACCTCAGTGTCGAAGTACACACTGTCGGTCTTTTGGTTACTCCACACATGGACACCGAAGGGCTCTATACGTACTTCATCCGTCACCTCCAGAACGACTGGACGGTAGATACCGAACGGCTGACTGCCCTCACTGAAGCCCCATTCAGAGCTACAACCGCCACATACCCACGGCATATCAGTGATTCCCGCAGGATGAGAGACCATGACTTCCAAGTCATTCTCTCCACCCTTACGCACCACATCAGTGATATCGATCGTCTCCGTGGTCCTTCCGATATCATATCTTCCCAACGACTGTCCGTTGAGGGTGATATCCGCATAGGTCCCTACTCCCTCAAAACGCAGGAAATAAGCCTTGTCGGAGAGGTCGGGGGCAAAGAACTGCTTACGGAACACAGCATCACCGTGCAGGTTGCCGTGCTCTCCCTGCAGATAACCGTAGTAGTCATCGAGGTTCAGGGGAACATCCTTTTTCATTGTCTTTCCATCAAAGGTCACCTCCCAGTTGTCATTTAGGGAAGCCGTATAACGATGACCGGTGGGGTCAGGTGCAGGGAAGTTCACCTCGCTCTTTCCCACATGCTTATTGGTTGCCACGGCGATACCCCGCTGTCCGGCATTGTTCACCGCACAATAGAAATGATAGACGGTATTCTTCCATTTCACCATACAGCTCTTATGGGCGAACATCTCATCGTACGGTTTGGAGGGGATTATCAGATCGTCGCCCTCCCAGTCGGTCCAGTTAACGAGGTCATAACTGGCCGCAAAGGTATTATAGGCATTGTATTCCCGTGTGGGATTGAAGGCGGAGAAATAATACATCACATAGACAGGGCGCCGGAACGAAGGAAGATTCATCTCCACCAGCTGCGCATCGCCCGTAATCGTGCCGTCGCTGTCGTGGGCAAAGACAGGATTCCCCGCATAGCGTTTCCATTTCTTCAGGTCTTTCGACAGGGCGATGCCGATACGCTCTCCCTTAGGATGGGTGGCATCCTTTCCGCCGGCATTGTAATACATCACAAAGGGATAACCGAAGATCTTCTTATCCAACCGATAGATCGTACTTTTATATTGCGTGAGCTGTTCCCACCACTGTGCGTCCTTGTCATTATAGCTGAGGATAGGAGTGTCATAAGTCTCCCACGGATGCGCCACGGTGACATCCTCTTTCGTCGAGGCGATGCCGATGCTGAGGGGTGCTTCCACAGCCTCATAGCCCTTACCCGGACCACCGATATACGTCATCCAGTGTCTTCCTTTCCATGTATGCATCTGGTAGGTGCCACCCCAGTGGTGATCGATCAGCGAGGGGAAGCCCCCACGCTGATTGGCATCCCACGTATTAGTGGTCGGGAAGGTCAGCACTCTCTCAAGGATTGTCCAGTGCAACAGGTCGTCGCTCTCTGCCAACCAGGTCTCATAGCCACGACCGTCGTTACCTCCCTTACCGTCATAGCACACAAAGGTCATATACCATTTGTCACCCTCCCGAAAGACCGTCGGACAGTCGTACTTATGGTTATTGTCGGTGGGAACCACCACCATCCCATATTTATAAGGTGTACGAGACTCCTCGTAGATCTGTTGCATTACGGCTGTCTCCACCTGTGCGAACAATGACAGGGGGAATAACGAGAAAAGGAAAACGATGATACGGTAACACATATATAATCTTTCTTTTATTTCACAAACAACCAGTCAACCTCCTCGCTGGCACCATTCATCTGTGCGTCACGGGGTTTCAAATCAGTCTCGGTAAAGCCGGCCACCATGATGATACCACGGGGCAAACGAATCTGGTGATGTCCTGCCGGCAGATGATAGGCATGCACATTCACTATCGGGGAGTTCCTCAGCAGGATGGCATTGGTGATGATCGGCTCGGCCTGACCATACTCATTACCCGTAGCATCTACCTCCAGTTTCGGGGGTGCCGCATACTTGGAATCCTCATCGATGAAGAATCCCACCAACATCTTTACAGGTTTGTCGGAGGAGAAGTCAACAGTCACACCTTGCTCACGGGCCTCATCGCGGTTGATGACGAGCGCATCGAGTCCTTCGAGTTCAGGAGCTACCGCCGCCACAACCTCGCTGCGTCGTGGGAAGATCACCGCTCCCTTCTCGAGTTTTACGGTTCGTGCGGGAGTATTCAGCGTGACCTTCGCATTCTCTGCTTTTGTCAGAGAGATCTCATCCAATGCGTCAGTATTACAGTTTAGCAATCCTGTCGTATTCTCCTTCAGAGCTTGCAGTTCCTGCTCATAGACAGGGAGCATCTCCTCCCAGGTGATATACTTCCCGTTGTCACCACCGATGGGAATACGGCGATGACCTGTATGCATGCTGGGGGCGTAGTGATAGGTGTCTCTCGTGAGGTTGACCAGCTCCTTCCACTTGTTGTTGCTGTCCTCAAGGAGAGGAACGGCCTTTTTCAGATACCGTGCATCCTTACTCCATTTGTAGTTCAGCACCTGCTGGGCGGAGAGTACTTTCAGACGGAAAGCCTCGGCAAAGGTCTTATAGCAGAGCATATCATTACATAGTCGTTCAAACTCCTCTTTGTTCTTCGTCACCTTCAGGCCCACCAAGGCCGATACGGCTTTCTCTCCGTGAGCCACACACTCATCAATGATATTCAACGGCAGCTCGCCCACATGCGACTGTCTCTTCCACTCCTTCTCCACATATTCTATCAGTTTCTCGCCCTCCGGCCCGCAACTCTCATAGAATCCCGGATAGACTGTAAACTTATAGGGATTCACCAACTGTGTCATACGCATACCTAAGAGCAGAGCCTGACGGTTTCCCTCTGTGATACCGAAACGACGGAGGAGCTTCGGAGCGATCTCACCACTCTCATCGTATGCCGTAATGATACAGCTGGCTGTCTCACTGTCACATCCATAATAGTCCATCATCCGACGCACCCAGTAGTCACGGTCGTTATCCCGACGACAGTTCCATGAGTAACGTCCCCATGCAGCGTACCAGATCCAGTCACGGTCTATCTGCAACTCCCTGCTGTCACCTTTCAGCTTATCCGCTGTGTAGGGCCAGTCCCAATAAGAGGCCTGAGGATAGAGATGCAGTCCGTTGGCATGATGAACATCGTGCATAGCCTGTACGGTCTTCTGCGTAAAGGCGGGTGAGCCCCAGCGCCACGGCTCAAGGTTTGCCAGCACATGTACATTACTGATATGCACTGGTGCTGCGGCAGCCAGTTTGCGATGTGTCTCCGCCCAAGGGCCGCGGGGCTGATAGGTGGTCAGGCTCTCACCCGTATATTTCGACATCGTATAGATATTCGGATACAAAGGCAAGGATTTCGACAACACCAACGGTCCGTCGGTATCATGGGCACGGAGGATGATTGGCGGAATGTCTTTTCTTCCGGAGACGGCCAGTCCTTCTTTAATGGCAGGGATGATCGTCTTGGTCATCAGCTCCACATCATCCTCTATCGTTGCCATCGCCTCCCCAAGGGTTATCAGCACACCCACATTAGGATATTTCTCGAAGAAGGCCTCGATACACTTATAGGTATAGTCGGCAATCAATGGGGTGATCGGCCGGTTACGATCCTGTGTCTTCAGTCCATAATGGTCGGCGAAAGGTTTGGAAAGAATGATATTATAGAACATCTGTATCACCTGAATGCCACGGCGCGACGCCTCAGTGGTGAGGAATGTGAACATCTCCATGTTCTTCTCCATGGTGGCATCGTCCACCTCCGCGGCGAAAGGATAGTCCTTTAGTTTTACCAGGGAGGCAAAAGGATGACCATTCCACAGATACACCGCATTCATATTGTCAGCGGCGAGCATATCGAGATATTTGATCCAGAGGTCTTTATCATAGAACCACGGGAAGTTCTCCGGGGTATAAGGGTACTCGTAAATACGATGTCCCGGCAGGATGAAGGTCTTCTGCATGCCGATACAGGCGCCGCGCATCTTCATCTCCGGAGCCTCAGTGATGGTGGACAGTCCTTCCAAACTGCCATGGATAAAGAAATACTCCTTCAGTTTGTTGGCTCCATAGATAGCTCCAGAGGTATCATTTCCGGTGACAACCACCTTCTTACCTTTCTTATTGATGGTGAAGCCTTCTGCCGGATCTTGCCTCTTAACAGTTATCTCTATCGTATAATCGCCGGAGATGTCTTTGAGTAGGCTTGCCGCATAGTTGGTCTGCGGGGTGACTTTCCTGACGACAATTTTCGTCTTGGCAGATAAGGGCAGGGTCAGCATCAGGCTGAGGATGACGATAAGGGATTGTTTCTTCATATTATTCATAATTAATAGTTACTGACTGTTGACAAGGTATGGGATAGGTCTTCCCTTGAAAGAGGAGAGATCCCTCTCCGCCATCACTCTGCACGGTGACGTGATGTGCATCCATCTCCACATGGATCTTGCCGAAAGGTGTGGGCACATCTCCGCGCATCCATTGCAGTCCACCTAACCTCGGCCGGACCAAGAAGGTTTCATAGCCGGGTTTTTGCGGCTCAACGCCCAGGAAATAACGACCTAAGAGATAGACAGGACTGGCACCCCACGCATGACAGAGGCTCTTTCCGTATGGACGGCCGTACATACTCAAATGTTGTGTACCTGTCTCCGAAGGGATATATTTCTCCCAGAAGGAGGTGGCTCCTTCCCGTAACATCCCGCCCCAATAGGTTTTGATCTCGGGGAGGACGGTCTCTTGAAGTCCCATCTTACAGAGAGCCTCCAACTCATAGAATCGCATGTAAGGGGTAGTGATCGCCTCTATCTTGTCGTTGAGCATCACCCCCTTCAGCAATGTCTGTTTGTCCTCTTCATCCACTATGTCATAGATGATAGCGAACATATTGGGGAACTTCGTGATCATTGTGTTCATCTCACCATCCTCGATACTGTGCATGAAAGCCTGCTGCCGCTCATCCCAGAAAGTAGGTTTCAGCTTGTCGTGCAGCGCTTTTGCCAAATCACTGTAGTATGCGGCATCCTTCGTATATTCCTCGGTGGTGATACTGCCCTGCGGAGGATTTTCCAATGGGTTGTCGCGCAAGAGTGTGGCACAGGTACCCATCGTCTGCAAGGACTTACAGAAAAGGATCTGTTCGAAGCACAGCACCCCTCGTTTGTGCATGGGGAAATCCACCCAGTCAACGAAGATCCAGTCGTCTGACTGTCCTTCTGCCATGCCCTCCTCATTGGTCCTTCCTAAGCAATACACCATCAAGGTACGCATCTTGGGATACATCTCCCTTACAAAATTGATGTCTCCGGTAAAAAGATAGTAGTCGAGCACCGACTTAAACCAATAGAAGGTGTAGTCCATGATGGTGTTGACGTGGGCTGTCACGGGGTCTTTCCCACGTAGCTGCCGGATGGTACGTTTCACTGCCTCTGTATCAAAGCGCAGGTAATAGTTCATCAGATACGACTGTATGGCATCACCACTCCATGTCCAACGGTCACGCTTGATACCGTCCATAAAGAACTCACGGGTGGTGAGATCCATCGTATAGGCACCCACCGACCAGATCCTGTTCACCTCCTCATCGTTACACTCGAAAGTTCCGCTGTGAGAGAGGTCGAACGGCAGGTACTCATATTCCATGGCGATCTCCTGGATGGTGATATCACCGGCAGGAACCACATAGACAAAACGGAAAGCCTTGCTGTTGGGCAAGACATAATCCGGAGTACGTGGCTGTGTGTTGTTGTCAGCAAGACAGAGAACAGCCTCATCGGTAAGAACCAGCTTATCCAACGTCTCGCAATAATTCCTGTCAAGCGCTTCCTCCCTACTCTCCCCATAATAAACGGATAGAAGTCCCATGCCCTCCAAACCTTTCAACGAAAGGTAACCGAAGGTCTCCTTACCGAAATCCGCCAGCATGCCCTCTCCTACCTGCTCCGTTGAGACAGCTTTCTCCGGTCTGCGTGCCAGCTGGAAGGTAGACGGTCCTTTCGTAGGGTCATCAAAGCACCAAGTAGCCGCCGGCATATAGATGCCCGAGCCATGCGCCGCCCCATTCTCGTCAATCCAAATCTTATCCTCACAGGTTACCAGCCATCGACTGTCGGTCTTCACCGTCACACCTTTTATATATAAGGCCGGCGGTGTCTGTTGGTTATGCACCTTGATATTCAGGGCATGCTTTCCCGCCGGGATGACGAAACTGCCGGGCATGCCGAACTGAAGTTTTCCGTCGAGCATCAGGTTATAGGTCCCCTCAGCGGTTATCGTTATTGTTTCGGGAGCGACTAAATCGACCGTAGTGCTGAACTCCACCGTTACCCAATGACTGTCTTGTTTCCAGAAAGGAGGAAACATCGCGCCACGCTCTGTACGACGGTTATTAAACTGGTTTCCCAGCCATATCTCAAAATCGCCGGGAAACCAGATCCATTGACTCCCCTTCTTTTCGGTTTTCGTTATATCTTTCATATAACGAAAGACGTTTAAAAAAGGGAAATGTACTTGTATTCTCTATTAAAACTTCACTAAGATGCGGAACACCTTGGCGGGTGCTGCTGCCCATGCACGCATAGTCTCGAAAGCGGTATCGGGAGTGGCGACATTGCTGACCAGCGCTTCCTTGGGATAGTCACGGTTCTGCTGCATGTAATGGATCACCGCACGGAAGTCAGCAGGTTTGGCATTACGTGAACCACGAATATCCAACTCTTTCTGCACGAAATACTTGGTGATAAACTCCGTGCCTGCCTTCGCATAACCGATGAAGACCACCCTACCGGTGAAAGCCACCTCACTGATCGCCTGGTTCTGGGTAAACGAACTGCCCACTGCCTCAATCACCACATCAGGACCCAGTCCGTCTGTCATCTCCAGCAACTTCGTGTGCAGATCCTCCTTGGCGGTGTTCACCACATAGTCGGCACCCATCTGCTGTGCCAAAGCGAGCTTCTCATCATCGAGATCTACGGCAATGACGGTAGCGCCACGCATGTGAGCACGTACGATGGCACCCATACCGATCATTCCACAACCGATGACCAAGACACGGTCGATATCCGTTATCTCCGCACGGTTCACAGCGTGGAAGCCCACGCTCATCGGCTCTATCAGGGCTATCTCCTGTTGTTCCAGTCCTTCCGCAGGAATAATCTTCCGCCAAGGCATGACGAAATACTCACGCATGGCACCGTCGCGCTGCACGCCAAGGGTCTGGTTATGCTCACAGGCATTGGCCCGCTCACGCAGACAAGAGGCACACTTACCACAGTTGCTGTAAGGATCCACCGTGACATTCATGCCTACCTTAATACTATCGGGAACATCCGCGCCCACCGCCTCGATGGTGGCGCTCACCTCATGACCGGGTATCACCGGCATGTTCGCCATCGTGTTCCTTCCTAAGAAAGTATTAAGGTCGGAGCCACAAAAACCAACGTAATTGATTTTCAACAATACCTCATCATTCCTGATTTCCGGTTTTGCTATCTCTACTACCGCCATCTGTTCCTGGGCGGTTATCTGTACTGCTTTCATTGTATTCTTAGTTGACAAGTTGATATGAATATACTGTTTCTGCAGCGAAGCGTGCAGCGAGTTCTCTTTTGGTTCGTTTTATCTTTCAAGAGAAAAGAACTATTCCGACATGTTCTTGATATACGGCAGATTGATCAGATTACCGAATCCATAGAACTTACGGGCATTCTCCCCTAAGAAGCATTCCTTCTCGTAATCCGAGAGCTCGTCGCTCTTCAGCACGAAGTCGTATGACATCTTATACGTGATAGCCGTGATGGTGCGCGGATAGTCGGAACCCCACATCAGTTTCTCAATGCCTACTAAGTCGGCTGCTTCCTTAATGGCACGTATCGCCCCGTGGAAAGGATAGAACTCACTGTTGAAAAGCCAGGTGATACCACCCGACTCGATGAAGACGTTCTCATGACGCGCCAACTTAATCTGCTCCTGCCAACGGTCGGTGGTAGGCATTCCGAAATGACCGATGGCAATCTTCAGTTGGGGACACTCAGCAATGATTTCCTTCATCTCCGCCACCTGCATATCCCCATCAGCCAAATCAACCGAGAAGATAATGCCTTCATTCTCCATCAGATGGAACATCTGCATCATCTCAGGCGAGGTCATCATGATCCTGCGGTCTGACAACAGCAGTCGGTGCGCAGGTATCTTGATCGCCTTAAAGCCTCGGTCTATCAATGTACGTGCCTGCGCAGCGAAACCCGTATGGAAATAGTCACACATACCACATACGAAAAACCGGTCGGGATACAGTCGGTGTACCTCTTCTAAATAGTCATTCTGGATGCCGTCGATAAACTCCTGTGTTACCACGGCGGCCGACACCTGGGCATAGTCCATGTTGGAGAGGAACACCTCAGCGGTGTTCCTGCCGTCAATCATAAACGGGGGCAACATCTGGACCTCATTGCCTAAGAACATCGAACGACTGGCGTTCTCATCCTTCGTTCGGATCACCTTCCCGTCCCATGTGGTGTCCTGTCGCAACCACAAATGACTGTGCGCATCAATAATATTCATAAATGTATTTTTTCACAACCACCCCAACCCCTCCTTAGCCTAAGGAGGGGACTCAATCCCTCCCAAGGCCCTCCCTTTCCAAGGGAGGGATGCAACCGCGCCTACTCGGCGCTCGTACATTAAGGGACTGCTCCCTTAAAGCGGTCGCAGTGGTTTTTATAATTATATTAAGTATTCTTCCAGCGAATGCGCATTTGATTACCGATGATGGTCTGCACCTCCTTCACCAACTCCTCGTCGATCGGAGCATTGACGTACTCAATGTTCTTCAGCACGTTCTTCGGATTCGCACTGCTGAACAACGTCGTGGCGATACGGGGATTCAGACTGGTGGAATACTGGATAGCCAGTTTCTCTATGGGGTAGTCCTTCTCCTGACAATAGGCCGCGGCACGGCGGCAAGCCTCTTTCAGCGACTCCGGTGCCGGGTGCCAGGCGGGTGCCCCACGCTGCGACAACAGACCCATGGAGAACGGTGAGGCATTGACGATACCTACGTTGTTCGCCTCGAAGAAATCAAGATAGTCGAGTAACAGTTCATCATTCAGGCAATAATGACAGAAGCTCAGTACGCTCTCTACCGTCCCTGGCTCACTATGCTCAATCACCCATTTCAGGTTCTCGGGTTGTAAGTCGGTGATACCCACATGGCGCACCACACCCTCCTTGCGCAGTTCCACAAGGGCAGGCAGTGTCTCATCGACCACCTTCTGCAAACCACCCTCCATGTCGCCCTGAAACTCCACATCATGCACATTGATAATATCGATGTAGTCGATGTTCAGGCGCTCCATACTCTCATAGACACTCTCCTTGGCACGCTTGGCGGAATAATCCCACATATTGACACCATCCTTGCCATAGCGACCCACCTTTGTAGAGAGATAGTATTTATCACGAGGAATATCTTTCAGTGCTTTGCCCAATACCGTCTCAGCCTTGTAATGACCGTAATAGGGCGACACGTCGATGAAGTTGATCCCATTGTTTATCGCCGTAAACACAGCCTGAATACCCTCTGCCTCACGGATATCGTGAAAGACACCTCCCAGGGAGGATGCGCCAAAGCCTAAGTTACTCAGTCGCATCCCAGTCTTTCCCAGTTCGTTATATACCATATCGTTCTTTTTTATATAAAGACGTAATGAAGAATGAGTTGTACCCCTTAATACAGATAGAACATCCTTGACATCATCTGCCACTTCTCATCCGATGAGGCGGTGGCATCACAGTCCTGGAACGTTGCCACATACTCCTCCCACTCCTGCTGACGAGGAAGTGTTGCCAGACGCTTCATCGCACTGTCCCACTCAAAGTCGAGTGGTGCATCCACAATCATCACCAGTCGGTTACCCAAGATGTAGATCTCCATCTCAAGGATGCCCACCTCACGGATACCTGCGAGGATTTCCTTCCAGGCATGCTCCTTGTCATGCGCCTCGCAATAACGTTTGATCAACTCCGGACTGTCTTTCAGTTCCATGGTCTGTACGTAGCGCTTCACCGGCTGTCCGTACTCTTTTGTCTTATATCCTTCCATCTTCTTACTTGTTTCTTGGAATAACTACAAAAATATAAAAATATTTTGTCATTCTTTCCAAATATCGTATATTTGCATCAATAAAGATACTGACCATAGTTACCGTTCCCGTTATCGTTAACGTTATAAAAATGAAAGACGAAGCGTATTTTGTTCATAAGTTAGAACACAGACAGATCAAACCGACTGCGACACGACTGCTGATACTCCGACAGATGTGTCGTGGTGACGAGATGGTGTCATTGCCTGAGTTGGAACGGCTCTTACCCACCGTTGACAAATCGACCATCTCCCGCTCACTGACACTCTTTTTGATTCACGGACTCATTCATGCCGTGGATGACGGCAGTGGTTCCTTGAAATACAATATCTGTCCCGACGACTGCGAATGTAAAGACGACATCGACGATGAACATACGCATTTCTATTGCACGAACTGTCATCGCACCTTCTGTCTTACGCAGATTCACGTGCCCGTAGTGAACCTCCCCGACGGTTTCATCCTCCATAACATCAACTATGTCTTGAAAGGATTATGCCCGGAATGCTCTGAGAAAGTGAAGAATGAATAACGGATTGTTGTTGAGCATGACAAAACCATACTGCATTTATATCATTGTAGGTATCTCCATCCTACTGTGCTCCTGTTCACAAAAGAAGGAGATGAACTCACTAATGGAAAAGATGTTGATGGAAGATCATCAAGAGGTAATCTTCCAGTCTGATAGTCTACCACTAAGGCTGATCGACTATTATACCCAGCATGGCACCGCCAACGACCAAATGCGGGCATACTATCTTCTCGGAAGAGTTTACGACTGTAAAAACAATCCTATCCTTGCTCTTCGATTTTATCATGAGGCCGTCGCGAAAGCAGACACCACATCCGCAGATGTTGATTACGTTACTCTCAGCAGATCATACGCCCACTCGGCAAAACTGTTCATTGGGAAATTCGGCAAGCGCCCCACCTTAGCCATTGAGGATGCCAAGAAGGCTTTGCATTACGCCAATATCTCTGAGAACGATCACATGATCAACATCAGTCGGAGTATGTTAGGTAGAGCCTTTTTCACAAATGGTGATTGGGATAGTATGAAGATATACAACCCATTTCTTTACAATAGTATGTTCCGATGGTGGAGGGGAAGTCATCCAGATTACCTGATTCAACACAAGACATTCATTCCAATGCTCAATAAGAATGGCAAACAACAAGATGAAGTGGAGGTTTTCTATGAAATACCAAAAGATTCCATTCCTGAAGTATTTCGGAAATCAGGAGGATATGTAGCTGGAGGAGGAACAATTCATGCGATAGAAAAACCGACAGACAGAGACAGTTTAATGAGTCTTAGCAATATCTTCTCCTATGTAGATATGCGCTTGCAGTCTCAGGCAAGAATTAACCGACTAAATACTTGGCTCATTATTGCTTTAGCTATGCTGTTACTCTTATTAATTGGAGGTTACATGTTCTATCGTTTCAGACGTGAGAGGGCTAAGGAAGCCATTAAAGCTCTCAATACACAATACAGTCTTGACCTGGCTAAATACCAGGCTCTGCAAGCCGAAATGAAATCTTTATTGCTCAGTTCAAAGGACAAAGATAGCCTGATCAGGGAGAAGCAACAGCAGATAGACAGTATGCTACAACGGATAACAAGTTTACAGGAAGATAAGACCCTTCCATCAGCATGGCATCTCTCTGAAGAGTTGCTTGCCGATGAAGTATTAAGTAATCTCCACAAGAAAGCCTCCATTGGTAAAAAGGCTAACCATCATGACTTAAAGGACTTGAAAGCATTGGCACATCAGCAAGACCCTGTCTTTATGTCTGCATTATCTGCTCTCGACAGCACACTCGACATCGATAATCTCTTGATCTGTATTTTGACAAGGTTCCGTTTCTTGCCATCTGAATTGTCTATTCTTTTAGACAAATCACCGCAGTCAATCACCAACCGCAAGAGCCGATTGCTCAAGCGACTCTTTAAGACAGAAGGTGGAGCCAAACAATTCGACCACCAGATTAATCTATTAGGTCAACAGGTGTAAAGCCGTGTAAAATTCGATTAAGTCACTGATAATTATCCAATTACACATTTACCCATGTAAAATGTGTAATTGGATAATTGATATTTCTTCTTTTTATCATTTATTTTTGCCATTGACATCAAAGTGGTGTCTAAATCTGCTATAGCATGCAGGTAATATAATTTAAAAATTTTAAAGCTATGAAGAAATTGTTTTTGTTTGCGACTGTATTATTACTGTCTGTTATTCCATTAAAAATGAATGCACACATTGTCGTGCCGTTTGAATGTAAAATTGATTGTAGTTATGTTTTACATCCATTTATTCAAAAGAACGAACTCCTAGGCTTCAATCTTTTTATTCCATGCCCAAGCTGTGGTCTAGACGATTGGGAGTACCTAAACTTTGGCTCAAACTATATTGAATATATATATCAAGGTTGCGGATATGTAATGAAAAAATATATTAAATGATAACGACTCTTTTACTAATGGCTATTCTGGGGGCTTCATCTGCCCCCACTCCCCAAGACACGACAGTCATTACCAAGACCGACAGTCTTCAGGAGGTGATCGTAACGGCAGAAAAGGTGAAATATGATGCAGAAGGATATCAACTGAATGTTGCCACCATACCGCAGTTGCAGACGATGCATCTGGCAGAGATGCTTCATTTTCTCCCAGGTATGGTCGTGGATGGTACTAAAATGAAGGTGTTTGGCAATCAGGTGGCAATTGTATATATCAATGACAAGAGGATTCATCTCTCTGGAGAGGAGCTTCAAGACTATCTGTCAACTATTGATGGTAAAAATATCCGTAGTATCAAGGTAATCGAGTCGGCAGGGGCGGAGATTAGTGCACAGTCGGCAGGATTAGCGATTCTTAAGATTAAGACCAGGCGTGCTGAGGATGGCGGAACAGCCAACTTCAGCTTCAACGCAAACGAGAAGTTTGATGGTCGAGGTATATCACCACAATATAACATAGAGCACCGCAGCGGACGATGGTCGTTTAATTCTTTTGGCGACTACAGCCATAATCATAATATCATGAAAAGGCGTACGCACAACTACTACGAAGACTCCCAAACCCACATGGAAAGTAACAGCAAACAAAACATTAACACCAACATGTATGCTATATCAGCGGGGGTCGCCTACGATATTACTCCACGGGATTACATTGCTATTGACGGAGAACTATCCGTACAACAGTTCAATAACAAAGGACAATTCGAGGAGTCAAGACAGCAACCAGGAATCAATGATGAACAATATCAGACTACATCAGAAAACCGACGCCATGAGCCCTCAAGAACGCTCTACACCCAATATGTTCATGAATGGACATCAGGAAAGGCCACTTTATCTGGTTACGGTCGATGGTTCAAGGCTGATCAGGAGCAACACCAGACAAGTATAAACAAAACCATCCCCTGGCAGACAGACACAGAAACGGATAACCATCATCGTCTGCTTGGAACGAATGCGGATATTACGCTACAACTCCCTGACAGGTGGGGAAAGCTCAGGACTGGGGGAACGTTGTCGATATTGAAAAACAAAGACCATACAACCGATGACCATTTCCTCTATCATGAGAAGACAGCTGCTGCTTTTGCCAGCTGGGATTGGGAATATAAAAAACTTAACACCTCACTTGGTTTGCGTTACGAACATAAGTCGATCAATGCCAAAACAATTGGGGATACAGATAACAAACATATTTATAACGAACTGTTTCCGAATGTCCGCATAAACTATACGTTCGATACGCGCCGTGGTCATAGTCTGCGTTTCAATGCACAACGACGATATCAATTGCCGCAGATGGTTTTCATGAATCCATTCGTCAATTGGGAAAGCGATTACTCATATTCCACAGGTAATCCACATTTGTTACCTGCCTTTGGGAAATCTTTTGCAGCTCACCTTACCTTGTGGCGTTTCTATTCGCTGAAAGCAACGTATAACAGCAGTGAGGATTTCATCTATGTACATGAAAAGGAGGCAGATACAGATATCTATTACACCACCTATCGGAATGGTGTTAAGAAGCACGGTTGGGATTTTGTTGCCAGCGCCATGATAAGACTTAACCAGAAAGGTGTTATCAATCTGAATGCTCAGCAACAGTTGTATAGTTTTAGATATCTGCAACAAAAGGTGCACAATCATCAAAGGATGTTCAGTGTTTCATTCTCTCATCAGTTACCCTATCATATCAACCTCCGTTTATCGGGCAGTTACTACTCATCGTCACAATCTCTATATTCTAAAGATGCATCTCGGATATCGGGTTCTGCTGGTATCAGTCGTTCTTTCATGCGGGATGCACTCAACATATCACTAAATTACAGCATCAACAGCCAAAACGAGAGTAATATACAGATAGAAGGGGTACATAGTAATAGTAAGACGAACAGATCTATTCACCGGATTAATCTCTCCGCACGCTATCAGTTGAAATGGGGAAACAAAAATGCACGTATTCGCAAGCAGATGATGCAGAATTCAGAAATGAGCAGATGAACTGAACGAACAACTCTTAGTTAGTGTATTGTATAGATGAATATGCTCATAAAAGTGCCTTGATCAAGAAGACTTGATTTAAGTTTAGGGTTTAGAGTTTAGGGTTTAGGGTGTAGAGTTTAAAGTTATACCTATTATCGTCCCGAAGGGACAAAAGATTACAGCCCAGGGCAGCGCCCTGTGGTGTAGAGTTATGATTACCCTCTCGGGGAGAGAGTTTTAGAGTAAATTCCTATTCGCAGCGTTATAATTATACAAAATTGCGTTACGCAATTTTGTATAATTGAAATATTTTATTATCTTTGCATTCAAGATAACAATAATATTACAAAGATGATTAAGAATCCGTTTCTTACATACGGCTATAAAAGTCCGGAATATTTCTGTGACAGAGTGGAAGAAACCAAGCGGCTGACATCGCTATTGGTGAATGGCAACCATGTCGCTTTGATGTCACCAAGAAGAATGGGCAAGACAGGACTGATACGTCATTGTTTCCAACAGAAGGAGTTACAAGATGAGTATTACTTGTTTGTCGTTGACATCTATGCCACAAAGTCATTAGCCGAATTTACATATACATTGGGGCGTACCATACTCTCTGTACTAAAATCGAAAGGACGCAAAACATGGGAGCGATTTATACAAGTTGTGAGTTCACTAAGGACAGGTATAACACTCGATGCCATGGGACAACCAAGTTGGAACCTTGAGATAGGCGATATTTCCTTACCTAAGGTATCACTGGAAGAGATATTCCAATACCTAAGTACTGCCGACAAACCATGTATTGTTGCCATCGATGAATTCCAGGCAATCACAGATTATCCAGAACAAAACATTGAAGCACTACTCAGAACCTATATTCAGGAATGTAGTAACGCATGGTTTGTTTTTTCCGGATCCAAGCGACACATGATGGGTGAGATGTTTTCATCGCCTGCAAGACCATTCTATCAAAGTGCTTCAACCCTATCACTCAAACCGATATCTCTTGAGGCATACACTGCTTTTATTAATTATCATTTCGAAAAAGCAGGGAAGAAGATTGATCAAGAAGCCATTCAATACATATATGAAATATTTGATGGTACTACATGGTACATTCAAAAAATATGTAATGAGTTATTTGCGATGACCGAACAAGGTTCCTCTTGTGGCATTAAAGAGGTAGATACAGCTATCAAATATGCTGTGGAGGAAAAAGACGATACCTATCAAGATCTGATGACGCGTCTGACAGCCAAGCAAAAGATGCTATTGCTGGCTTTAGCCCGAGCAGGGAAAAATATCCAACCAACCAGTAGCGAGTTTATTAAAAAATACCACCTCACCTCCGCCAGTGCAGTACAACGAAGTATCTCTGCCTTACAAGAAAAAGATATTGTGACAAACCTTAATGGTCATTACTACATCTACGACTATTTTCTTTATTTCTGGCTGATTAATAAGTAGGTATTAAAGATTATCCAATAATAAATTTCAACATGGAGGGTTTAAGGTTTAAGGTGTAGGGTGTAGGGTTTAAGGTTTAAGGTTTAAGGTGTAGGGTTTAAGGTTTAAGGCTTTGCCGTGATTATCGGCTGCACCTCAGCATTGAAACAAGTTTCACTGCATTCGGTTTGCACGATAATTAGAGTGTAGGGTATAGGGTTATGATTACCTCTCAGGGACAGGCTCTGTGATGTGCCTGTCCCTGCAGTTTATTATACTATATATTTTTGCAAAAAAGGTTGCAAGGTTGTCAAAACCCTGATGTATAAAGGGCGTGCAACCTGTCGGAGGCTGTCAAAGGTTGACACAAGGTTGGCACAATGTACTGCCCTACTGCCCTACTAACCTCCCCGCAGGGGAGGAAATAATGATTAATTCTCTGTAACTCAGTACCTCTGTGTTGGTATTAACGGACATACATGAAGTAAGTCCCTACAAGTAGTTTCGCAATTCTCTCGAGAATTGGAAAGAAAAAGGTACTAAAAGCCAGGCAAAAGGTGGTCTTTTGCCCTGAATTTTCGAGAGAATTGGATGTTGCTGCGCAATAAATTGAAAATGGATTATTGAAAAGTATTGTAGGGACTTAGTTTATCTATGTCCGGAAAAATAAAGATGGAAATAACCAATGTTTATACCAACAGACATACATGAAGTAAGTCCCTACAAATATCTACAGTCTGTGACAGCCTCCAACAGGTTGCACGGCCGCTGCTACAAAGGGTTTTGACAACCTTGCAACCTTTTTAGCGAAAAATAGTATATGATAAAACACCCGAAAGCTATCTCTCAGAGGATACCGGATACGATAGTCATTTCCGGTGGTGGTTCCTGTCCCCAATTTCCATTTCGGTTATAACCCAAACTTATATCCTATTGTTATGCTCGTACAAGCATTCTTTATATTATCCTCTTTCTTGACCATCAAACTGTTATTACTCTGCCGGAATACTTTACTTAGTCCTATTTGATAGCGCACATCCAAAACAATATTCTTATATTCATAAGAGGCACCTAATGGAATGGCAAAGTCAGCAGCATGAATATCGCTCTTTATGCCATAACTATTACGGTAATCTATTTTTTGTGCATTAGCAATATTGTCTGAAGATGGGGGTTCCAGCTTCATTCCCTTATAATATCTTAAATTGGTTTCATAATCAGTTAAATCTATAATATGAAACTCACTCAAATCCTCATATTTTGATGCATAACCCTCAACATGATACTTATTTCTTGCAGAAAAATTAAGGCTATATTGTATGCCTCCTTTTAAGGTCAGTCCTTTCCATAAATGAAAGTTGAAAATAAGCGGAAAACTCAAATATCTTAACTTAACCTTTGTATAATGACTATGCTGTTCCAGAGACCTCACCCCCCACCCATCTTTCTTCAAATGTCCATATTATATTGGGGTTACATCCTTTTTCGGAATAAAATCCCCCAAAAGAAATACCCAATAAGTGATTAAGACGATTCTCAACCTCTACACCACCAACAAAGCCCGCTGTTGTCCTGAAATGAGCATATTGATCACCTCCCTGCAAATCCGACAAGTTAATACCTATCTGAGGGGTTACATACCATTTTCTTTGTGCCTCAGCAATGCTCCATGTCAACAATGAGACAAAAGTTAATAATATAATTTTTTTCATAATCATAAGAAACCTTTTTTACGTCTTTCTCCCCAGTTATAACAATGCCTTTAACAGGAAGAAGAGGATAGGTATGAGCAAGGCCGGCAGCATGTTGATGGTCTTGCAGTCTTTGATGTTCAGGATGGCGAGACCCGATGAGAGCAGGAGCAATCCTCCCACGATGGATATCTCCACCATCAAGGCCTCAGGGATCACATCCCCTGAGTGCAACAGATAAGCGATAAGATAGATACAACCCTGCCACAGGAAAAGCACGAGGGCTCCCCATATCATGCCGATGCCGTAGGTAGCCCCGAAGATCGCTGATGTTACCAAGTCGAGCGTAGCATTGGTATATAAATAGGTATTGTCGCCGTACACCGCACTGAGTATCGGTCCTACGATAGAGAGGGTGCCGATGCAATAGAGCAGACAGGAGGTAGTAAGACCTTGTGCCAATCTGCTGGCATTATGACGGTTGGCATAACTGTCTATACGCCCTGCGATATCAACCCACATGCCAATAGCAGCTCCTAAGGCGATGCTGACAATGAAGAGCACCGGGTATTCACTCTTATTGATATTGGTGACACACATCCTCGCACCGAGTGCTAATGTCACCAATCCCATGGCATTGTAAAGGGCAGTCTGCAGACGGTCGTTGATCTTCGTATGCAGCATGCTGCCCGCGGCACTGCCGATGATGATACAACAGGTATTGACAATGGTTCCTAACATCCGTGTGGTTCTTTAAAGAGAACGGGGATGTGTCAAAAAGTAAATTGTCATCAACACCCTCGTTCCCGTTCCCGTTATCGTTAACGTTAACGTTTAATAATTATCGCCGTAGCGTTCCTTGGTAATATCCTCGAGAGAGCGACCACGAGTCTTCGGTGCGAAGATCACACCTACGATCAGGGAGATCAGCAACAGGAATATCATGCAATAAGCCGCAATGGTAAAGCCCTCGCCGTTCTCACCGTAGATATAGGTGAAGACGAGTCCCCACAGCGCAGACAGACCACGGACGATGAAGAACATCAGTCCTTGGGCACCGGCACGGAACTTAGCAGGGAACAGCTCCGATCCCCACAGGGCGTAGAAGATCTGGGGAGAGGCTCCTCCCTGAATACCCCAAAGGATGGCGAAGGCCCACAAGCCTGCCTGTCCGTTGACACCGATCGTCACGATGACCAACCATGCACAGAGCGCAGCCACTAAACCGAAGATATAGATTCCTTTATGACTGGTCTTGTCGATGAGCTTGGAGGTGCAGAAGGTGACACCCACGATGATAGCCCACTGGATGAAGTTCATCCAGTTAGCCTGCTCGTTACTCACCCCACCGGCTGTCTCGTAGATATGCGGCTGGAAGAATCCCATCACCGATGCCACGAGGTTCCAGGTAAGATAAATCGTTGCCAAGAAACAAACGGTCTTCACGGCAATACTGTTCTGGAACAGCACCTTGATATTCTCCATCAGAGAAGCCTTCGGCTCATCAGCCTTGAACTCAGCACTCTCCTGCAACTGACGCTGTAGGTTCCATGCGATGAACGCTACGACAAACAGTGAGAAGAACACGATACGTGAACTAAACACATTAACCACATTCTCAGGAAGGTCAGAGCCAAACAGGCTGGCTACCGACTCTACCCATCCGAAGAGATAACCGCCCGGGGCAAAGAGCATTCCCAACAAGAGGATCACCATCGGACCGATACCCCATGACATCTGTGAGATACAGATATTACGTCCGCGGTTGTTGTTCTCTGAACTCTCTGAGATATAGGTCCAGGAGGCCGGCACGCCCACACCTACGGAGATACCTGTTACGAGGAATCCTGCCAACAGCATGGGGAAGTTGACACTCAGCATGATGAGCAGCACACCCGTCATATACACCAAGAGATTATAGGTGAAGATAAACTTACGGCCATACTTATCCGCCAGGAATCCGCCGATGATAGCACCCACGGCAGCACCTAAACAGTTGGCACTGATAAAATTCAACCATCCGAGGTGCACCTCCGACAGTCCGAGATAGTTCTGCCACAGTGTCAGACCACTGGCTCCCGCCACGATAGCCCCTGCATCCAAATAATTCGTCAGAGACACGGCTATGGTGCTCTTCAGACTTCCACTATTCTTTCCCATAGTTATTCGTTATTATGATTGAATTTATCTGCAAACTACGTCACACTCAATATTGAATATCTTGGCCACCTTGAGGATGGTGTCGATATGACGACCTACGGCAGCTGCCATATGGTGTGTAGGACCGGCCTCACTCCACTTGTTCACAAACTCACGGCATGGCAGCGAGAACTTCGTGCGCATATTGGTGTCACCAAACATGAAGATTGGTCCTTCCTCGTTCACACCCTCGGCTACGACGAACTTAAACACACCGTTCTTGTCCTGCGTGATAGCCAGATAGGTCACATCGCCTGTAGGAGGATAGAACTGCGTAAGATAGCCGCCACCAGTCTTGCCATGGAACACGGGCACAATCTTCATGGTGGGCTTATGAGCCTGAGAGATATCATAGTCGCCGGAGCCTGAGTGACCGATGATACAGATATCCTTCGGGAAGTCGATAGAGTACATCTCTGCCAGTGTTCCTGTGCCGGAGATCGTCTTCAGGATACTCATAGCCATCGCCACCTTCATGTCACCCTCTACGGCGCAGGCGGTGTGCTGTTTAATCAGCATGGAGAAGGCCGGTATCAGCATCGAGTCAAGCTTTCCGGCAACACCCTGGGCGAAACCGGCATAGTGAGAAGCGATCATTCCCAACTTCTCATCCTTTACCCACTGCTCGAAAGCCACCACGTAACGGGCCATGTCCCAAACCTTCTCGATGGTACCCCCACCCTCGATATCGAAGGTGTCGAGGATGTCCTGAGCCTTGGCACGGATAGCCTCCTCATCGTTGATATCATCAGCGATAGCCCACATCTGCTCCCAGTCGAACTGCTTGGTATAGACAAACATGCGGTGGTAGAGGTTTGTCTCGTCGATATAGAGATCCATCATACCGGGGTACGGACGACCAATCTGTGCGATGTTCGTATCGCGGAAACGGCGGCGCACCTGAGCGGCACGGCACCAATCTTCTATCTCTGCCTGAACCTGTGGGTCGCCACCCTCTACTACGCCCGTAATGACAGCCGAACGCTTGCCGGCACGGTTGAGGTCGGCCACCATTTCTCCAATGGCACCGCAGGCATAGAGCTCACCCAGCCAGATGGGAATATCCGTCTTTTCATAATCGGGAGCCAGTTTCTTCTGTACGTTCACGATTACCACCGGCACATCGAGGTCTCGCACAGCAGGCAACATATTATAAGAGGTGCAATAGGTAAGCATCTGCAGAATCACGAGATCCACGTCGGCTGCACGGAACTTGTCACCGGCCTCCATAGACTGTTCTTTCGTGGTTACCATACCACCATCGATGATCTCGATGGTATCGGGCAGTGTTTTCTTGAATGCCTCGTACTGAGCCTCAAACTCCGGAACGAGTTGTGGGAACTGAGGGAGATATGCGCCCAATGCGATGGAGAACACACCTACCCTTGCTTTGGTTTCTACTAATGGTTTCATTGTCTTATGCTTTTTTATGAATGATTTCAAGATATTTCTGATAGCCCTCATCCCACATCGCTGAATCAGCAGACGGCTCGAAGCGCACCATATTCACCGACCGGGCGATGATGTCGCGCATCTGCCAGATGTCATCAACAATACCGGCAGCCTTCGCCTGCATCATAATATTTCCGATGGCAGTACACTCCTGCGGACCTGCCAGCACCTCCACGCCGAGGGCATCGGCGGTAAACTGGTTCAGGTATTTGTTCAGGGAGCCGCCACCGATGATATGGAGCACGGTGAGATCGAAGACGGCAAACTCCTTCAGCCACTGGAACACCTGACGGTAACGCAGTGCCAGAGAGTCGAAGATACAACGACAGACCTCAGAGGGTTTCTCCGGGACAGCCTGTCCTGTCTGCCGGCAATAATCCTGTATCGCCTCTATCATAGACGGAGGATTGGCAAACATGTCATCATCCGGGTTGATGATACTGCGGAAAGGCTCCACCTCCATGGCAGAACCCTGCAGCTCGGGATGACTCAACAGCCGCACCTCTTCGGGCCATTCCTTACGACAGCGCTCATAGAGCCACATGCCGCAGATATTCTTCAGGAAGCGGGTGGTGCCCTCCACGCCGCCCTCGTTGGTGAAGTTCAGGTCGTAGCTGCGCTCATTGATGACAGCCTCCTTCGTCTCAATACCCATCAGGCTCCACGTGCCGCTGCTCAGGTATGCGAACCGCTCATTCTTCGCGGGAACGGCAGCCACGGCGGACGCTGTGTCATGGCCGGCCACGGAGATAACGGGCACGGGACCCAAGCCGGTCATCTTCCGCACCTCTTCTGTCAGTACACCGATCTGGGTGCCTGGCATGACGATCTTTCCAAAGTGCCCGCGTGTCAATCCCACGCTCTCCAACAGTCTCTCCGAGAGGTCACCGGTCCTCGGATCGAGGATCTCGGAAGTAGAGGCAATGGTGTATTCGCACACTTCCTCACCGGTGAGCATCCACGACAGGGCATCGGGCAGGAAAAGGATCTTCTTGCAGTGCCGGAGAGCCGCATTGCCCGCTTTCCGCATGGCATACAACTGGAAAAGGGAGTTGAAGTTCATAAACTGTATTCCTGTGATGTCATAGACCTCACGACGGTTCACCACCTTGTCCAGATACTCCTCCATGGCAGCGAAAGTGTGGGGGTCGCGGTAAGACATGGGAGTGCGGAGGATTGCGTCATCCTCACCGATAAAGACAAAGTCCACACCCCAGGTGTCGATGCCGATAGAGGTGAGCGTTATCTCCCGGCGCGCCACTTCCCTCAGTCCGCGGATCATCTCACCGTAAAGGGCATAGATATCCCAGTAGAAATGTCCTCCTGTCTCTATGAAGTTATTAGGGAAGCGCGTCAGCTCCTCCTGCCCTAATTTTCCGTCTGTCAACGTACCCAAGATAGTACGCCCACTGGTGGCTCCTAGGTCAACGGCAAAAAAATATTTCTTATTATCCATATAGTAAATTAGTGTATCTTTTATAACAGCACGAGCAAAGTTAAGCTTTTTTTTCGAAATACGTTCGTAAATTATCACAAAAATCATACGATTATAAAACTATGCCGAAAAAAGCGTTCTGTTTTGCGGATTATCCTCTGATTAATCTGGGAACAGTGTGAACGTGTGAACAGGGGGACGGTTCCCGTGTTCATTAATTTCAGAAATTGTTCTCATAACTTTTGTATTCGGGGGCTGTAGTTGTCCATTCTCATCGCGTCTTTCCACCAGTCCGTCAAGACAAGACAGCATTTTCATGTAGTCTTCCTCATCCTCGAAGATATCCTGGCGGTTGATGCCACGGAGCATCACATGGTAGATGCCCGTCTTGCTTTTCATTCTCGCACTCCTTGGCATATAAGTAAGGTTTTATTCCTGATGCAAAAATACAACTTATTTCAATATACTCCAAATATATCAAACTATAATGAACACTGGAACCGTCCCCATGTTCATTTATTTTTGTGATCCGCAAAAAGTTCTTTATAGTAACCGTCCGCTGCTCCATGTTTATTGCCGTTTTACACATTATATATAAGATTTCTACTTTTCTCGTTATTTGCGGATAGCATATCCGCCATTA
>FLNV01002057.1_pt1 | contig 79258 bp, 64 predicted proteins | sample 1140351 | NCBI WGS metagenome assembly FLNV01 (sample SAMEA3878207, study PRJEB12797) | bioreactor metagenome | biome: Moose rumen | place: Sweden | collected 2011-10 | reverse complement strand
GTGGACTGACGGAACATTCTGTTCCAGTAGGAACGGATGGGCAGGAGCTGGAGCGTATTTCGGCTCAAGCAGAAAGACGGCTGCTGCTTACGCATACGATGGTTATCGCCTCAGTGACAATAATCCCGTTATGATTGTGTGCCGTGTATCGTTGGGTAAAATTCTTAACTATCGTTTGGCTCCCTCCCATATCCACAACAATACAGGTCCATACGGGAATCATGCTGTTATCAACAAATTTGCAGAAAGCAATGGGTATGTCACAGGCGAGTGGTGGAACTACAATCATAATTACTGGGAATACTGTATGTTTGATTGGCAGAACCGCTATAATCATCCTTGGAGAATCAGACCTATCTATGTATTCAACTTCAGGACAGGTTTGGCTCAACATATAGAAAAAGGATTAAGGCGCTGGCTGTTTTCTAAGCCAGTTATTGATGATATCCTCAAGAGCACAAGGTTTACGTGTCTTGTGATTCTGGCATTTGCCGTAGTTGTCTGGTTTGTATTATATGGATGGGATTGGCTGTGGTATGGATACCTTTGGTATTACTTCATCTAAGGCTCAGATTATTTCACTGTTGAGTGAAGTCAATCGTGAGGGGATAGGCAACGTGATCGCCTATCTGGAGCATAGTGACTATTTCACAGCTCACTGCCATCACCATCACCGTTTCAAGGGAGGTCTGGCAGAACATTCCCTGGGAGTGTATTGGGAGATGCGGGCTTTTGCTCCAGACCTTTCTGACGAGAGTTGCCGTATTGTAGCCTTGTTCCATGACCTGTGTACCACTCATTTAGAAGGATATGATGCTATCGGGTATCACCATCATGGTCAGCGTTCCGTTGACCTGCTTGATGTTCTTGGTTTCAACCTCCATGATGAAGAGCGACTTGCAATAAGCAACCACATGCACCATGTTCCGCCATCAGAATTGAACCAAGAAACCGAGTTATGGCACGTCCTGCACTTCTGCGATCGCAGGAACGCTAGTGGTCAATAAAAACTTTTTGCAAGAGGTGATAGAAACATAGCTGTGCCGGTGTCTTTATAATTGGACATTATCACAGAGTATGCAAGAAGTATTGACAGAAGAAAATAAGAAGTGCGAGGAAAAGAGCCTTGCTTCCTATATGGTGCAGGATTACGAGTCAGCTCTTTTCTATACCCTACGTTGGAAACGACTGACAGAAGAGAGATATGGCTACGAAAGGTTCCACTACTATTTATCCTCACTCCCATAATGAATGGTATGAGCTGGCACTCGCTCGGAGTGGCTTTGTTAATGACTGGATTGTTGTTAGTTTGGCGCATTGTTGGTGCCACATTCTTCTACTTTATGACCAAACGGCATTATGAACAAGCTATCCAATGATTTCATAACAATTTTAGGTATATCGAGTAATTATGGCTTTGATTGACGATTTTCGGAAACAGACAAGGGAAACGATTTTAGACTACATGGATAGACTCGGCGTAAACCATACTGTCTATTCTACTCATTTGAAGGGTTATGAACCAGATTTGGAGGACAAGAATGTATTCATATATATCCATGCCAAAAGTATGGTTGTGGTGTGCTTCGATCTCTGCGGCAACAGGGAAGAAATTGCAGATGAAGGTGATCCCTATGATGTGGATATGCCAGAGTATTACTCTTATAAGGGTTCACGGACGAGTCCTGTCTGGCAATTGTCAGAGGCGATGAAGGAGATGGATCATCGTGCCATAAACATATTCCCGCCCGTGGATATTCAAGGCATACTGTTATCAGAAAGTAATATCCTAAATGCCAAAGACATGAAAGATAAATGGAGCGCCATGAACATAACGGTTATTGATGGTCTTAAAGGTCTCCGGCATAGAGAGATAGCAACAAACAAGTCATATAGTGAGGAGGCAAGAGCTATCCTAAGTGCTATTTTGGATGAAGAGGCATATATCAGGAACTTTGAATTGAAAGCACCAGATTTCTCAAATCCATTAGGTGAGAAACTGGTTGTTGATGAAGGTGATGAGGAAGAGGGTGAATTTGAAAAGCTCCTCAAAAAGTTTATTGATGATGGATATGAGAAGGTTGAGGAAGGCAATTTGCCTTTTGAAGAATCAGACAGCTCTGACATCTATGATGACGATGAGGTAAACATAGAGGCTTTCCCAAAAGGAAGCGTCCATAAGATTGAAGACCTCTCATTTCCAGATGGTACTATTGATCAGAATGACAAAATCAGTGTCAAGGTTGAAGTACTTCGCCCGATTGCTAATCCACGAGAGGAACTTGATAAACTAGTAGGATGTGATGACATCAAACGCCGCATGGATGAACTGGTGGCATTGACAGGCTATAACAAACTGATGAGCAAGGTGTTCCCTAACAGCAAACAACATGAGGTGTCGCTGCACAGTGTGTTCCTCGGACGACCAGGAACAGGCAAGACAACAGTGTGTAAGATTTTCGGCTCTCTGCTGCGACAGGCTGGGGCATTGTCAAAGGGACATGTCGTAGTCTGCGACCGGGGAACCTTCATTGGAACTCTTTGGGGTGATGAGGAGCGTTCCATGCGACAGGTCCTTGAAATGGCACAAGGAGGAGTACTTATGGTTGATGAAGCCTATCTTCTGAATGGCAAACATGAAAGCGATCCTGGAAAACTCGTTGTACAACTGATGATGAACATTCTGGCTGACGAGACACAACGTGATATTGCCATCGTTTTATGTGGCTACAAGGAACCAATGGAGAAGTTACTTGAAAGTAATCCCGGTCTTCAATCACGTTTCCCCAATAGATTTGAGTTTGCAGACTTTACCATTGATGAATTGTTAGAAATTACACGTCGTAGGGTGAAGGAATATGAATATGAGTTTACCCCAGAAGCTTGGGACAAATACAGGATGTTCCTAACGAAGGCATACAATCAGCGTGACCCAAAAACATGGGGCAATGCCCGCTTCATTGCCAATCAACTGGAACGCATCTATATCCAACATGCTATGCGATGTGTCAAGAATAGACCTACAGACAAACGGCAGTTGCGCTTACTAATCCCAGAGGACATCCTGCCCATAGAAGTGCAGAAAGAAAAGCGACGTATAGGATTCTGACAATAATGACAAACTAACATATTTATTCTTGATATAATACAAAAGCGACATATGAATAGATTATATGCATGGTGGTTAGTAAAAACAGGTAAGGCCATTGATATTTGGTCTAAAAGCAAGTACCCAGCGTACATGCTTTCAAATCTGCATGATAGCATTTTTATCTTTGATGATGTTGAATGTCATAGCATGGAGGGGTTTCTACAGTCTTTAAAATATCAAGACGAAGGAAAGCAACGCCAGATTTGCAAGCTGAGAGGTTTGGATGCAAAGCGGATGTCTTTATCAGACTGGCAGAGAGACCAAATTGTTTGGTGGAAAGGTTTGCCTATCAACAGACAGTCTGATGTATTTATGAAGTTGATAACTGAGGCATATACGGCACTTTTTCAACAGAACCAATATTTCAGAGATGCGCTGAAAATGATCAGGCGTATCTCAATGAATATTTGTCCAAATTGTGACATTCAAATGGCCTTTGGTGGCTAAAAGTGGGAAAATAATGCAATTTCCACTTCAATGTAATCCAATTATGCCATATTTTTTGTAAATTTGCCACAGAATGAGCAAAGTTTAATTATTAAATGGGTAAACATCATAAATGAGTTGATAATACAATGACAGAAAATGAAACATATTTTATTCCGTTTTTTGTAGGCATCATTGCACTCTTTTTGTCTTCGTATATCCCACGATACGGTTACAAGAGATGGGAGAAATGGGGATGTGCCCTCGGCTGCCTCCTGCAACCTATTGTGTGGTTTGTCTTGACGATGCTTATTATTACCCCAATATCTCTCATCAAAGGGTGTGAACAGGAAGAGGGAACCATGTTATGCATACGTAATATCGAAGAGGATCGCGACTGCAGATATGAGGAGATGTGGTACCTTAAGACTGACGGATCAATCTCTTATCATTACGATAAAGGTAGCAATGGTCACCAAACAGAACCTTGCGGCAACGACAACTATTGGGAGAACCTAGATGTGGCCTTTGACCACATCGACTCTATACCAATGGTGACATTTTCTCATATAGGTGACATCAAAGTCTATTTGGACCTGAAGAACCATAAAGCAGTTCCAATGTTTAACAATGATACCATCGAAGTCGTCAATGCTGATTGGGATGCTATAGAAAAGTTCTTTAGCCGCAAATAGCAAAGAAGACATATAAATATTTCATAGTTGTTTGGTCGTTTAGAAAAATAATTGTATTTTTGCACATGATAATTTATCAATAACAAAAGGCGAGAGTTATGTTTAAGGTATATATATCTGATTCTGTATATGACAGAATTATTAGCGCAGAAGAACAGAGAGCTACGTCTGGACGTTCTAACCTATATAAGTTGCTCAAACAGCAACCTGTTCAAATCTTAACTGAAAAAGATACGGAAAGGTTCAAGTCGCATCCAGAGAGTGTGCAAAAGAATCCTTCTTCGCTCTATATCCTGGACATCACTTCTGCAGAGGCACTTGCTATACAGAGGACCTATGGCGTGATGTGTTTGAGTGGTGACAGTCCAAATATCAGTCCTTTAATCGATATTAACGATATCCATATTGCAAAAGAACAAGAAAAATTGGGACGTGGATGGGACACTGTATTAGATAGTATAGAGCAATTGCCTTCAAACGCACTGCTGTTGATCGACCGTTATCTCTTTGCTTTTAAACGCCCTAATGCGGGTGATGGCATTGCCAATATCAAAGATATCCTCAGTGAATTAATACCCAAGCAATTTCTTGGAGGCAACTACCATGTAACGATTGTCTTTGACAATATGGCAAAAGATGAAAATTATTCTTTCGCTGAAATTGTGCAGTTGTTAGAGGATGTAAAACAGCAGTTAAACCGTGACTATCCGATTACGATGGAGGTAATTGGGATAACACCAGATTGCTCTATCTACAATAAGCTACATAATCGTATGATTATATCCAACTATTATCTTGTAGAGGCAAGCCACAAGCTGGCAGCTTTTAACAAAGACAAAGGTACAGCTCGCCAGATGCTTATACCTATGGCCCTTTTCACAGAAAGTAGTCTTAATGGAAACTCAACTCCTCCTTTAGATGCAATAGAACATACACTTGCCACACTTCGCAAGTTCTCTAAATCCCTGACATATCTTCCAAAATCAGCGCATAGTACATATCTTTATGCTGTTAATGGCAAGCGGATGGAAAAGTGTCTTTGTATTAGGAATCGATTGGTAAAGTAATTTTAGAATTTAATGTAATTTTCATGAGAAGTCGAAATGTTTTTATTAGTTATTCTAACGTAGATTTGGAACAGGCTCAGCGCGTCGTTAATTATTTAGAGCAATTCGATGGACTTAAATGCTTTGTTTCATATAGGGATATTCCTGTTGGTAAAGTGTGGGCAGAAGCAATTGCAGATGCATTGGAAGAATGCAAAATAATGGTTTCAATTTATTCTGAGAACTATAACCAATCTAAACAAGTTGATAGGGAAATTGAAGTTTGTTGTGACGTTGAGGGTAAACCAATTATTACATACAAATTATCTAATATACCAATGAAAGGAGTTAAGAAAATGTTTCTTAAAAACTTAAATTGGATAGATGCCACAGACGATTTGGATATACACCTTCCAGAATTATACCATGCGATATGTCAGAATATTTCTGTTGAGAATAATCTATCCACTATCGATAACACTTCTCAGGATAGAGCAAATGAAATCTTTTCCAATACAATTTCAATATTAAACACTGATTCTGATAATTTTGTCTGTCATTTGGGAAGGAAAATAACGCAGGATATGATATATCAGGCTGTCTGTATAGACCAATCGGTATTTAGTAGTGAGTTTCAAGGTATTTATGATACCTGTGTTAATTGGTGGAATAAGAATCCTTTTATTTATGTGATGATAGAGGACCCTATTGAGAAAAGGATTGCTGGATATATTAATGCCATGCCCCTCACTAACGAGTATTATCACAGAATACGAAGTGGAGAAACTATAGACGTTGATATTCCTATCAGTGAGATCGAAACATACGATTTCCCAGATACATACAAATTGTATTTCTCTTCTATTGCTATTCATCCAGATTATCAAAGCACTAGTGCTTTTAAAACACTATTCGATGCCTTTATCTACCAGATTATGCATTTATATGAGAGAGAAATATACTTCTCTTCTATTGTGGCTGATGCAGTTACTCCTGTAGGAGAGAAACTTTGTAAATATATTGGTCTTACTCATACTATAGATTCAAATCATGGCTCTAAAATATATGAAGGGGCACTAATACCTCCTTCTATTCGACCTACAACCTTCTGGTGTAAAAGATTGATTGCTGCATATCAAAAAATTTAAATATGATATTTGTTCAAGGTTAAGGCATTAAATACTCGACTAGTATGAATATTAATAAAAGTGAATTCAAAGCTGAGATTGAGAAACAGAATTCCAGAGGAAATCTGGACGTTTTTATCAGCTATAGAAGCAAAGAAGTAGGCTTCGTAACAAGACTTTATGATGAATTTAAAAACAACTATGTGGAAGCATGGTTTGACAAAGCAATACTTCACGAAAATGCTGGCAAATATTATCCAGAGATAATCCATGAGGGTATTCGTAACTCAAAGTTTTTTCTTCTTATATATACTAAAAACATCGCTGAATCAGAGTTTATTATTGAGCAAGAGTTAGAATATGCTATAGGCCAAGGGAAAACAATTTTATGTTATCCCAAAGATACACCTGATTTCACCAAGATGGAACCCCGTCTTAAAAATATGATTGAATCCATCCAGTGGCTTGCTAATAAAGAGAGTGGTAAAGATGTTGATGCGTACAGAAGAGAGATTGACGAAGAACGAAAACGTGTTAGTATGGCAAAATCAGTGAATGATTCGCCAGAAAAATATTCCATCTACGAAGATGAAAATCTGTTTTTGATTCGAATTGAGATTCAGCGCTTACTAAAGAAACTGACTCCCTATGGCAACTATCAAACAATAAGCAAGGCTGATCCTGTTTATGAATGGGACAATATTCAGCTAAAAATATGGCCAAAAACTTTCTATATCAATATACCCCAAACAAAATACGAAGACTTAGAAAAAGGGGGATTCTTTAGAACAGACAAAGAAAATTTTCAGAAAAAGGAGAAGTCTCTTGACGAATACTTGGAGGGACTAAGAACATCAGGCAATCTAGAAGAATGCGAAATACGAGGCTATCTCAAAAATTTCATTAATTCCTATGACCACAGGAAACTATTTGAATGGATGATTCAAAATAGGTCTGAATATATGGGGACATATACAGAAGAGACATTCTCAACTGATGCTTTCATCGATGTAATGGCATTGATAACTAGTGATGTTTTTATCAAACAACTGGAAGCTAAACAGGTGATGTTTAATGGCACAATGACGGGCTTGTATGAGGTGACAGACAATCGTTCGAGAAACAAAGAAAATCACCATTTGACCATGGATATGTATTTCACAAACTATTTCACCTTTAAGTGCATGGTGGAAACATACCATACTCTGAGATCGATAGAAGACAAATTTGAGGATATCAAGACTACAAACATACGAAAATACTCTCCATTTTTAAGCTCTTTAGGGTTAGGAGGTTTTGTTGTTGTCAACCAAGATTACAATTTACATTTAATGTGGACATATAGAAGTGGGAAGATTTCTTCTGGTGATATGTGGCATTTCTCGTTCGACGAGACTTCCAATATATTAAAGGACTGCTACCACGATAAATATGGCAACTTTGTTCTTGATGAAAATTTCTGTCTGCTTATAGATATGAAATCATATTTTATGAGAGCATTGAAAGAGGAAATTGGACTATCACCAGATGACATTTCTTTCCGTCAAGGTGTTACTGAGCTAGGTATTATCAAGAGTGAAAGATTAGAGGCAGAACTATTATCATACTGCGTATTGGATTTGCCCGACCAACCTTCTATCTTGGAACAAATGGCAAGGTTCCGAAACATTGCTCCTGATAGTTACCTTGAAACGGAGAAGATAGAAATTGTGCCTTTGCAACAAACAGCGAAGAAAATGACAGGGAGATTGTTGACTCCAGAATCTGTAAGTCTATCATCGTTTATTGAAAAATTAATGGATCAGATGGACAAAGAAAATCGTGGAATCAACATTGCAGCAACAGCAAAAATTGGTATTGAAACCAAGATTGGAAAGAAATGTATCATTGAAGATTACAGTGTTATTGGCTCGAAATGTAGCATTGGCGATGAGTGCAAGATTCATCGAAATGTCTTTATCGACAATAAAGTAGTGATTGGTTCTCGTGTCAAAATCCAGAACAATAATAGCATTTATGAAGGTGTTACGTTAGAGGATGGCGTTTTCGTTGGAACAAATGTGTGTTTCATCAATGATCGATATCCAAGATCAATAATGAGGGATGGACGACAGGTTGTTCCGAATGATTGGAAATTAGAAGAGACACGGGTGTGTTACGGAGCGTCAATTGGTGCAGGGGCTGTTATCATGTGTGGAATAACCATTGGTAAATGGGCCATGGTGGCGGCTGGTTCTGTAGTTTTGGAAGATGTCCCTGAAGGTGCGATGGTTGCGGGTAATCCAGCAAAAATAATAAAAACTAATATTGAATATTAGAAATAGAATTTGCATTATGAGCTACGATGTGTTTATAAGTTATAGTCGAAAGGACAAAAGCTTTGCTGATCAAATTTGCGGTGCTCTTGAACAAGCTGGGATTTCATACTTTATTGATAGGAATGGTATTTTGAGTGGCCAAGATTTTATAAATATCATTATGCAAAGGACTTACTTGAAAAAATGAAAACCGAATAACGCTGATAATTCTCTTTAATCATGTTATTTATTTGAGAACAATTTAATAAAAAAGGTATGGATACGACAACAATTATTTGCGATACAATCGCAGTGAAACTAAATGAAGTTGCTGGTATGGGCCAAGCTATAGTAACAGGCCCTGGGACGAACTGGCAGGATGTCATTATTTGGGTGACTTTATTCCTTTCTTTTTCTTGCGTTTTCATATATTGTGCTAAGCAATATTTTGAAGGGAAAGAAGCAGAACGTCAAGCAACAAGGTGTGATAAAAATGATCAGGAGATTAGAGAATGCAAAATCCTTGAGAATAAGTTAAAAGCCGAAATACAAAGTTGTAAAGTTGAATTTCAGGAACAGATCAAAAAAGATAAAGTTGAATATGATGGACAGCTTCACATGCGGAAAATGCAGTTGCAGGATCAGATGCTCAAACGGAAATTGGAACTTCAAGACAAATTGCTGAGCTACTTAAAAGAGCATTCTGAGGAACCGACAAGTGAAGATAATGAGACCCAACCCAGAAAGGAGTTTTCTGATACGTACACATCAACCTTAAAACAGGCAATAAAAGATACGGATAATTTGTTTAATAGCGTATTAGTTAATGATGGAAAAGAAGCATAAGAGCATTTGGTTGTTATTCGACAGAATACTTGCACAAGATATATTGCGCCAAGCTTTCATCTTGATAATCATCTTGATGGTTGTTTTGGTTGCTTCATTTGTGCTATTATCACTTTCTGGAGCAGATTGGATAACGTATTGTAACGAAAATAATATCAGCAAATGGGTATTCCCATTGTATCTGCTTATTGACGGTAATGCCTTTAATAGCTTTTATGTAAGTGATAAAGTCAGTGGGGGAACTGTCTTTGTTGCAGGTGTGATATACGTCATTGGTGTAATAATCTTCACAGGTATGCTCATATCCGTTATGACTAACATGATTGAGCGTCGTGTGGAAGACCATAAAGAAGGGCACATTCACTATTTGGAATCTGGTCACTATATTATTATGGGGTTTGACGAAATGGTTCCTTCGTTTATACGATATGTTTTTGAAAAGGATCATAAAGCATTTGTTCTGATTTTAACTTCGGTCGAAGCAGAACGAGTTAGGGAAAAGCTGAATAAGACCTTTAGCAAAGAGCAATTGCAACGGATAATCATCAATTATGGGCATCGTACCAATCCTGAATCCTACAAAGATATTTGTTTGGAGTCAGCGGAAGAAGTGTTTATCGTGGGTTACCATTCACAGACTGCCCATGATGCCATTAACGTCGAGTGCGTGGATGCAATATGTGATTATTTAGGTGGTGATGATATAAAAAACAAGCCCCGCCGTATTACCTGTGTATTCAAAGATTTGGATACATATGCAGCATTCAAAACCACAGAAATTTTTGGTGAAGTTAGCAAACTTGGAATAGAATTCATTCCTTATAACTTCTATACAGGCTGGGCCAAACAGGTGTTTGTTAAGCGTGGCCATAAAGAACTAAGTTCGTCAGGACAGAAAATTGAATATCCTGCTGTATATGGTGAGGGAATCGGTCCTGATGACAAGAAGTATGTACATTTAGTTTTTGTTGGCACAACAAACTTTGCTGTTGCATTTGCAATGGAAGCCGCAAATGTGCTTCATTTCCCAAATTTCAACCAAGACAAATCTCTTAAAACTCGTATCACTTTCATTGATTTAAATGCAGATAAAGAAAAAGATGAATTTATAACCAGAAATAGACATTTCTTCGAAGTACAGGACTATATTTACAGAGACCTTTCTGATCCTTTAAGGCCAATGGCGTATAAGATGCCAGCCACCTATTTTAGTGAGGATAGAAGTAACTTTCTTGATGTCGAGTTCGAATTTATTAAAGGTGACATTTTCTCGAAGAGAGTTCAGGATGAAATTAGTCGTTGGGCAAATGCTACAGATGAGCAATATCTTTCGATATTTCTTGCTATGGCAAATCAGCGTAATAACTTTGTGATAGGAATGAACATGCCCGATGAGGTTTATGATAATGAGATTCCTGTGTTCATTAGACAAGACCGATCCGACAATTTTGTGACAAATTTACGTGAAGCTGACGCCAACAAGAAGCCATATACAAGAATTGTAGGGGGGAAGACACATGAGAATATTAGATTCTCAAAGTATTCACACATTTATCCCTTTGGCATGAATGAGTCAATTTACTGCGCAGATGATAAGTCGTTAAAACGGGCAAAATTAATTAATTATCTTTATAATACCGCTGATTATTCTACAAATAAATTCCAAAGTCTCTTGGTGTTAGCGGCCACACCCAAGAAACAGATTTGGGAGGAAGCCGACAAAATGTGGGAAGGTGATCCCCAAAATAATAAAGAAGGATTATCCGTCTCATTGAAATGGTCAAATCTTTACAGCTCTTATTCAGTTAGGACAAAACTTGCATCTTTAAGAGCAATGAGAGGATTGACTCTTGATGACAAATCCAAAGATACTCAGAAATTGTCTGAACAAGAAGTAGAAGAGTTGGCAAAAGTTGAGCACAACCGTTGGAACGTTGAAAAGTTATTGATGGGCTATCGGAAACCGCATCTTGACGAAGATAAGTATGAGGCAAGTGGTGCTGATGCAAAATCTTTAAGTCGAAATAAAAAGGTTTTTATTCACCATGACATCAGACCATTTAAAGATTTGGATAATGTCAAAGAACTAGATTACGAGTTCACGAGATATATTCCTTGGATTATGGAGATGACCGAACCACAAGAGAATTCTAAATAATAATCAAGAATGAGTATAATACAAGATTTTTAGCAGTAGTTACTTGATCGCAGTTCAAACTGGCTCGTGGCTTGATAGCGATGGCCATTGCAGATGGTCAGGTAACTCAAGAGGAGAAAGAGGCAATGAGCACCACTATTTCTCCGTTAGTTCTTCGATAGTTGTTCGATAGTTGTCCGTTAGTTCTTCGATTTTTGAACGAAAATATAACAAAGAAGTAATGATGAAATAACAAACATATATAGAGCCTGATGCCTGCCAGGTACGGCACAAGTATAAAAGAAGAAGTTATGAAAATAAAACAACCATCTATTGGAGTCGAGATTATCGGTAAGATACCATCGCTCGGAGTGACCAAGTACATCAGAAACGGAACCGTTGTCACGCGAGTATCCACCTCGGAAGGCCGTCGCAGCAACTCTCGCGGTCAGTTCATCCAACGTCAGCGGATGCGCCACAGTATCGCCCTGTGGAAGGAACTTTCACGCTTGTCACCCATGTTCACTGAAGGCAAGACCGCCTACCATCGCTTCCTATCGTTGGCCAACCAGTTGCCTGTGGTTTACATGCCTAAAAATAAAGATTCCGTCGAAGGCTCGCTGCTGATGCCTGGCATCCCGGTGAGCGAAGGCAGTCTGTCGCATGTTCAGCTACGGCTGGGGGAGGTGGACGGGACGCCTGCCCTCATCACTGACCGCAAAGTTGACGAGATCCGACCTTTTGAGGTGTTCTTGCTTTACATCGCTGAACTGCAGTTTCACCGTGAGGACTGTCCCAAGGTGAGCTTTGCGATGCGCGAGGTGAAGCGTGACGAGTTCGTTGTAGTGGACGGATGTCTGGCATTGTCGGACGATGACTTTGCCAACGAGATGAAAGGCTGGGCTTTGGTGCGCGTGATTGGTAAGAATTGCTCAACGCAGTCCATCGTCACACGTTGCAAGTATTACGAACGATACACCACAGAAGAGGCATTAGAAGCTGCTGCCAAGAGCTATGGCGGGTTGAAATGAGTACGATTGCCAAACGACTATTGGACGTTATAATTGATAAATCTTGAATTCAAAATTGTTAAGCAGATGGAATCAACGGACAAAGAATATTTCGCATTTATAAGCTACAAGAGTGAAGACGTGGAATGGGCAACGTGGTTGCAGCACGAACTGGAGCACTACCATTTACCAGCATCCTTCAATGGGCGTACTGATGTGCCGCAAGAGCTACGTCCTGTGTTTCGAGATATTGATGAACTCAGTGCTGGCAATCTGCCTGAACAGATAAAGCAGGCTCTTGCCAATTCACAGAATCTGATTGTGATATGTTCTCCACTGGCAGCAAAGTCACCTTGGGTAAATGAGGAGGTGGAAACATTTATTGCTCTTGGCAGGACAGACCGTATTTTCCCTTTTATCGTCGATGGCAACTCACCATCAGAGTTCTTTCCTCCTTCATTACGAGACCTCCCCAAAAATGAAGAACGTCTTGGAGGTGATGTAAGTAAGAAAGGAAGGGACGCTGCCTTTGTCAAGGTCGTAGCAGGTATGCTGGGGATCGGTTTTGATTCCCTCTGGAACCGATATGAAAAGGAAAAGGCTGAGGAAGAAAGGAAACAACGAGAGCAGAGGGAAAGACTGCTGATCAGCCAGAGCCGATTTTTGGCAGAGAAAGCGAATGCACTAGTTGAAGAAGGCGATTCTTATACAGCAAGACTATTGGCATTAGAGGCTTTGCCAAAGAATATAAAGAATCCAGAAAGACCATACGCTATAGAAGCTGAAGTTGCCTTAAGGAAAGCCTCGCAAAATAGCACTGCTATCCTTCGGGGACATACAGATAAAGTTCTCTCTATTGCATTAAGCCCAGACGGTCATACTATCGTCTCGGCTTCCTTTGATGGAACTATACGTTTATGGGATTCGACAACAGGAAAAACCCTGAAAGAACTGCCAATAAAGAAAATGCCCCTGTTTGCTGTCTCTTTTTCTCCAGATGGCCAGCACATTGCATATTCTTATGCAGTAGATGAAGATTGTTCAATCTATATTTGGAATCTAAACAAGGATTGTCATCAATGCGTATTGAAAGGACATGAAAGTGTTATAAGATCAATATCGTTTAGCCATGATGGTTCCTCTTTAGTTACAGCATCTAACGATGGGACTGTTCGGATATGGGACATCTCTAAGGGGAAATGCAAGAAAGTCATGCGTGATGATGGCAAATTTATGCTTTCCGCGGCGTATAGCCCCAATGACAGTTTCATTGCCGTTGCTTCCTACGATAAGTATGTACGCATATGGAGTGCCGTTAGCGGGAAGTTAATTCACAAACTTGAAGGCCATACAGATATTGTCACTAATGTTTCTTTTAGTCCTGATGGTGGAATGCTTGCCTCTGGATCAGAAGACAACACCATTTGCATATGGGATACAAATACATGGGAATGCAAAAGGATTTTAAAGGGACACAATAGATTTGTTACATCAACTGTTTTTAGTCCTGATGGTCTATTTCTCATGTCTAGTTCCTTGGATGGAACAATACGTTTTTGGGAAACGGAAGAGGGACAATGCATTTGTGTGTTGAAAGGACATACTGACCGCGTTAACACTGTGCTATTCCATCAAGGAGGCCAACTTGTTATCTCTTCATCAGATGATGCGACTATTCGTATATGGGAATTATTCGGTGATGAACCAAAATCAGTATCACTAGATGACACGTCTTATTATAAAAGTTCCTCTGAAAATAGCGACGGGACTTTGTTCGCAGGAGTAGATGGATATAGGGAAATCTGTGTAACAGAAGAATATTCTAAATCAATTTTGCGTAAGGGGTATGGTCACACAGATGATGTTTGCTGTGTAGTCTTTAGCCCTGACGACAAGTATATCGCATCTGCATCATACGACAAAACAGTAAGAATCTGGGATGCAAACACACTCGAATGCATACATGTCTTGAAAGGACATACATCTGCCGTCATGGATGTATCATTTAGTCCTGATGGCAAACATGTTGTATCTACATCACCTGATAATACTATAAGGGTTTGGGATGTCTCAACAGGCTATTGTCTATTTGTTATAGATAACGAATATAAATCAGGTTCGTCTTTCACTACAGACAGTAGTTATATTATCTCAAACTTTTCCGATGATTCTGTTGATATATGGGAGTTCCCTCCTCTTCAAAAACTAATAGACGAAAACAGGGAGAGATTCAAGAACCGACAATTGACCCTTGAAGAGCGGAAAAGATTTTACTTAGAATAATTGAATTCTGAACATGATAGACTCGAGGCAAAAAACGACTCTTTATGAATAGTAATGAAAAAACTAAGATATATGGAAAAGATTAGTAGAGAGAGTAAATTACATTCGCAGGAGCAAGACAATGAGTACTTTGCTTTTATCAGTTACAAACATGAGGATGCAGAGTGGGCTTTATGGCTTCAGCGTAAATTGGAAAATTACCATTTACCATCAAAGATAATCAAAGAACATCCTGAACTGCCCCAAAAAGTTCAGGAAACATCGCAGATACGCCCAAGATTGTTTCGTGATGTTACTGAGCTAGGGGGAGGCCCACTTCCAGAAAAAATTGAATCAGCGTTAAAAAATTCAGGGTATTTAATTGTTATCTGTTCCCAAGAATCGGCTAAATCGGAATGGGTAGATAAGGAAATACAAAGTTTTATTAAATTGGGGAAGGTAAAAAAGATTATACCTTTCATTATTGACGGGAAGCCATATGATCTCCAAAAAGAATGCTATACAAGATCACTCCAAGAATTAAAAGGGACTGATGACGAACCAATAGGCATAAATATTAATGACCTCGGGCGTGAAGCAGCCGCAGTTAAAGTGATAGCGACAATGCTTGAACTCAAATTTGATACTTTATGGCAGCGGCATGTGAGGGATAAAGCCAAACGACAGGGTATATATGCTACTATAGCAGTTGTTGCATTTTTCGTCCTGGCAGGCTTCCTTGTTTGGCTCTATTACAACAATCGGGAACTGAAAAGTCGCAACTGGAAGATTTTAGAGAATCAGGCGAGATATATTGCCATGAAAGCTAATCAATTAATTGATGAAAGTGATGCTCTTTCTGCTAGGTTTATATTAAGTAAAGCTTTGCCCACCAATCTTGAGAATCCAAATTTTCCTTATACAGCAGAAGCAGAAGCGGCATTAAGAAAATCCTGGAATTATCAGTCTTCCATATTAAATGGCCATACCGGGAATTTGTGGACATCAGAATATAGCCCTGATGGAAAGAAAATCGTAACAGCCTCAAGTGACAATACTGTCAGAGTATGGGACGCTGCCAGCGGAGAACAACTCTTGACGCTTACAGGTCATAAAGAGCAAGTTCGGGCCGCTTCTTTCAGTCCTGACGGCAAAGAAATCGCTTCGTTATCGTGGGATAACGTCATAAAAGTTTGGGACGCATCAACAGGGAAACTAAAGAATACTTTTGCAGGTGATAACAATAATACGAGTTCCTTGTCTTATAGCCCAGACGGAAAAAGAATAGTTGTTGGTAATAGTGATGGCTATATTGTTATACTGGATGCCAAAAGTGGACACATCGTCAGTTCATTTAAAGGCCACAATGGTCGTGTGTGGTCTGTACGCTACAGTCACAACGGACAACATATTGTTTCATCATCTAATGACGGCTTTATTAAAACCTGGAATACAGAGACCGCCAAAGAGGAAAGGGCATATAAAGACAATATCAGAATTGCCCCCTACAGCCCCAATGCCATATTAAGCCCATATGATTATATACCAGAAACGACAGACATTTGGTATGCTTCGTACAGCCCCGATGATACCAGTATTATCTATGTCTCCGACAGCACATTTATAGTCCTTGATGCAAAGTCTGGCATAGAAAGGATGAGGATAAAAGGTCACTCAGGATTAGTAACCAAAGCAAAATTCAGTCATGATGGCAGAAGAATCGTTTCATCATCAGATGATAATACAATTAAGATATGGGATGCAAAAACAGGAGAGGTTATTAATACATATAATGGACATAAAGGCACTGTATGGGATGTGAATTTCTCCCCTGATGACAAAATGATTGTTTCAGGATCTAACGACAATACTGCAAGAATATGGGATTTAATAGGAAACGAAGCTTTCAAATTATTCAAAACAAATTTGAAACCAACTAAATATTTAGGATTCGGGGGAAAAACATTCCCGAATTATGACCAGGTTGAGTTTGCTATGTTCACTCACGACGAAAAGGGCGTTATATTTATTACAGAAGAACACGGGATTAAGACTTGTAATCTTAAAACTGGCGACATACAGATAGTAGATTCTGCAAATTTTTATCGCAATATTGAGGCAGGAATGTTTTCGCCAGACGGTAAGTATTTAGTCCGTTCATCGGGAGATAAGATTAGGATTCTCAATACTCAGAACTTTCGTGTAGAAAAGGAGTTAACTTCCGAATTATATTCAGATAAAAATTACTTTATAGATGATGGTAGAAACATTATCTCATTAACAAAAAGTAGTTATGAATTATGGGATTGGGATAAGGAAAAATGTCTAATCAAGTCATCATTTGACAGTATATATCATGTAGCAGCAATCAGTCCTCAAGGGTATATTGCAACATCTCGTCAGGACACCTTGGCTATATGGAATGCTCAAACAGGTAAAAAGGAAAAAACAATCACTAATAATCACTATGAAATAGAAAAAATAGTTTTTAGTCCAAGTGGAAAGTATCTTGCTTGTTCTTCTAATGGAGTTGCTGCAACCATATGGGATGTTTTTACAGGGAAAAAGGTACAGACAATTTATGGTTATTCTGATTATATCAACACCATGACGTTTAATCCTCAAGAAACCGTATTGATGACAGCCGCACGAGAAGGAAGTGTCAAGATATGGGATGTCAAATCGGGCATCTTGGTGTCAGAATATGAAGGAGATGCCGGTTCAGCCCGTTATGCATCATTCAACTATTCTGGTGAGAAGATAGTTGTCGGGTACGGAAAAGAAGTTGTCAAAATATGGGAATTCCCCTCTTTACAGGACCTGATTGATCGAACGAACGATCTATTCCGAAATCGCAAGCTCACCCAGGAGGAGAAGGACAGATTCCATTTAGAATAGTTATGAATTAACGTTGTTTATTATAGAAGTAAAAAATGGCATATAATAATTATTGATTATTACAAGAAAATGAACAAAGCAAAGTACACACCGCAGCCCATTGACACAACAGATGTCGTGCTGCCAGAGGAATTAGAACAGTTGGTAGAGGAAATGTCGAAGAATGTACATGAAGTATGGGCTGAGACTCGAATCAAACAAGGTTGGACGTATGGCGAACAGCGCAACGATGAACTTAAAACGCATCCATGCCTTATTCCGTACGAGGAGCTTCCAGAAGAAGAAAAGGAGTACGACCGCAATACTTCCATCGGTACACTAAAGCTGATAATGAAACTTGGGTTCAAAATAAGCCAGTAGTTCTTCGTTCCAAGGTCTCTTTCAGAAATATTCTTTATGGTGATAGAAATGAAAGAAAAAGTGGCTCTATATTTTGTTATATCAACAAAAATGTGTAATTTTGTGCCGATAATATTTACATTGCCCAAAACGATTTGTAATTATGAGTAAGGCCAACAACATCAAACGGATGATGAGCAATCGTGACATTGCCATTATCATTATTGCTGCGGTGCTGATGACGGCAGCAGCGGCTATTCAGTATTTCTATATGCGAAATAGCATTATCAGTGCTGCGACGCAAAGTGCTAAAAGCGACCTGTCCATCTCGTGTCAGCAGATTGAGACGGAGGTTACAAGTATTGAGACTGCTGTGAATACGATGAGCTATTCAGTACTGAAGAATATCAATTCGCCCGAATCCATGTACGACATCACCTATAGGGTGTTGAAAGCCAATCCGGCCATCCAGAGTTGTCTGGTTGCCTTCAGTAAAGGCTATTATTCTCCTAAGAAAGACAGCCTCTTCGCTCCATGTTCTTACAGGGAGGGAGAAAATTACAACCGAATATTAGTTTCTGACTATCTGAAAGAGTCCTGGTATGATGACCCAGCCACCTTCCGCAAGTCGCAATGGTGCGAGCCTTATGTTAAAACGGATAGAGCAGGGAAAATGTTCGTCACCTATTCCTATCCTGTAACAAACCTTCAAGGCAGACTGGTGGCCGTTCTTGCCGCCAATGTGCCTGTAGATAGCCTGACCAAAGCTATTGATGGTGTTGAAGGTTACCCCAATTCATACGCTGTCCTTACGAGTAAGAGCGGGCATCGTCTTGTAGGAACCAATGAAGATGTGAAGCAAGAGGATGCTCTTGTCGTAAGCTCTCAGGTCGGTAAGGTGGGGTGGCAACTGACAACGGTTTGCCCCAATGAGGATATTAACAAGAAAACGGAGACCACCCGTGTCGTTGTTCTCATCATGCAGGCTTTGGCATTGATGCTGCTTGCCCTGATAGTCATCAAGTCGCTGATAGGTCTTCGCAGACTCCAGAAAACTGCAAAAGAGAAGATCCGTATGAGTGACGAACTCGAAAGAGCCAGCGACGTACAGGAAGCCATGCTGCCCACAGAGAAAGAAGAACTTCCTCGAAACAGTCAAGTGGAGACCTATGCAAAGGCGCTGACTGCAAGGGAGATTGGAGGTGACTTCTACGACAGCTTTATTGACGAAGGCCAGTTGTATTTCTGTATAGGCGACGTTGCAGGAAAAGGAGCACCTGCAGCTTTGCTGATGGCAATGGCCAAGAGCGCATTCCGAGTATCTGCCCGGCACCATGAGAGTCCTTCACAAATTATATCTGAGGTAAATCGGTTGATTTGTAAGATGAATGATGGCAAAACTACCATAAAGATGCTTGGCGGTACACTCGACCTTGTTACTGGCAATCTCCTGTTCTGCAATGCCGGTATGCACTCTCCCAAACTCCTTACTACCGATAATAATAATGAACTGACCGTTGCTGCCAACGACAGAATCGGTGTTAATGCCGATTTCAACTTTGAGGAACAACAGGCAATTCTTGACAAGATGACCACTTTGTTCCTTTTCACCGATGGGCTGACAGAGGCAGAGAACAAACGCAAACAACAGTGGGGAATGAAACATCTGGATGCACAGTTGTCTTCAAGCCGGCGCATGAATCCAGACGATCTCCTGAATCACATTGAAAAGGCAATAACCGACTATACAGACGGGGCTGCCCTGCCTGACGACATCACAATGTTGGCTATAAAATATATCGGATGATGTCCCAAAATATGGGATAAAGACACCTTAGAGAGGAAAGAGATAGACAGTAAGCATGTATAATAAAAAATGGGTATAATGAGCATAGTAGATTGGTTTACAAACGATTTGACTACGGAGGAACGGACGCTGACACGCGATCTTCTGTCTGTGGCTGTTGCCGACAAAGAATTCAGTTACAATGAAAAGCAGGTGATTCTCGAAACCTGTGTACTGGAAGAACTCTCACAGACGGATCTGATGGACTCCATCAGGGATAGCAAGGCAGGGGCAAAGGTCTTGCATTCCCTGGAAGAGAAGAAGAAATACCTGCTTCATCTGATTAGGATGATGGCGGCAGACGGGAAGTTCCCCTCAATTGAGCTCCATGTCATTGAGATTATTGCTAAGAGGATAGGCATAACTCCTTTTCAGATTCTCGCCTTCGTCTTGGACGAGATTCACGAAAATAATATAAGCCTGGAAGAAGGCCTTGTTATAATAGATAAATTCGTAAGACACAATACTTGTTTGAATTGCAGTTCCTCAATTAGTCAAAGTCTTGGATAAGATGTATAGCGTAGTCAATGACAGTCACGTCATCTACGAGACCGATGCCGGAAACGTCATCAGTGATGGCTCGTGAATTATTGGCTTTTTTTCTGCCATGCTGCCACGAATGGTAATAAAATCCTGGTTATAAGGTTATTACAAAACGTGGCAGCATTTGTATTTGTGGTAGTAAATAAGAGAATTACCGTTTTTTCTTTACCAAATAGAATGTATTTGCACTGTTTACGCGTTTCTTTAAGCCTGAAATGGCAGACAGTTTCCGCCCGAATATTGGGACACTGGGGGATTTCAACAGGCTTACTCCCACTTCATTCTTCAAGGTCGCAAGTATCGCAGAGGCACTCATCCACTCACCATCCTTTTCGTCCTTGGCAGGTTCGAAAAAGTCCATAAAGAACTGTTCAGCCGGGGTCTTCAAACTGAATTTGCGGTTCTCTTCCATAATCAGTTTCGTCTCCTCTGGTCCGAAGAAATATGGCTCGTGCTGGTGAAGAGCCTGCATGGCCTGTGCGTAGAGCTGCTGGTGGTTCGGGGGCGTACTCACGTCGATGGGACCCGTGAGTTCCACTCCCAGGAATCTGCGGTTGCCGGAGGGGTCGGCCAGTACGTCTGCCTGATTGGTGGTGGCAATAAATGATGCCCTTCGGGGGAAGTCCTCAACATGTCTTCCGTATGGACGCTTGATTTTGACAGACGAGAGTGTGATAATATTCTTAAGGAATCCCTGCTGAGTCTTGGGAGATATCTGGTTGAACTCGTCGAGATTGATGAGCAGCATCTGGGCCATGGCCTGTAGCGAAGGACGTTTCTCGCTGATGTCGATATTGGCGGTGTAACCCCAGCTGAGTTCCGGTGGCAGCAGCGACTCGCAGAAAGTCGACTTGTTCCATCCCTGTGTGGATATCAACAGTGGCACCGACTGGTTGCCATACTTGGCAAGATTTGTTACCTGCCACTGGCGCACCATGCCGAGGAACCAAGTGTAGAACCAGTCTTCCCAGTAGGTATTCTTCGTGGGAACCGTACGGGCCAGCTGTCGGATATGATCCTTTCCGTCCCATTTGCCATGCTGTTTCCAGAGATATTCACCGATGGGGTTGTACTGTCGGATCATGTTCGACTGTACATATCGACGCACGTCATTGTCGCGGGCATTGATGTCGCCAAGGCGCACTTCCATCGTCAGTCCCTTCAGGGCACGGTCGTCTACGGGCTGCCACTCCACATAATAGGTGTTGTTGGGACGATATTCCGTGTAGCCCATCATGGTGTTGAAACGAAACTGATAGCGTGTGGTAAGGAAGTCCACCAGTCTCCTCGTCTCCATTCCAGTGTCTTGCTGTATAACTGTAGGACTACTGTGATCACCCGCCTCGGCATATACTGTCTCCACGATAGTCCGCATCTCCTGCTGGTCATAGCCTGACTTGAACTGATGGTGGTTCCGGATATGCAGCGCGGCCTCTTCCTCAGGCACTCCCATCTCGCATAGCCTGTGGGCAAGGGCTGTAATATATGCCTGCTGCTGCCCAGGCTCTTCGATATCCTTCGTCTCGTCGAAGGCGGCATCAGAAGCCCTGCGATACATCTGTTCGTATTGTGTGTAAAGGTGATTGTCAGATGCGGGCAGCTGTTCTTCCGTCTGCTCGCTGTGATTCTGGGGTGGGGGAGTCTGTGACACTTTGAGTGCCATCGCCTTGGGATTGTAGTACGGCTGCGGATCCAACGGCATGCGGAAACAGCTTCTTGCTGAGGCTTCCTCGTTGCGGATGTTTCCTGGCAGGATGCCTTTATATAATGATGCAGCCAACTTATGCCCTCTCTGGCAGATGGCATCCGCCTCTTCCTCTGTCGGCTCAAGGCTGTCTGCGTCTATCTTCACGAGGATGATCACCTCCTTGCCAGAAGGTCCTATGAAGGCTGCCAGTGTGTAATGCAGTATCTGTGCTGCCTGCTTCACTGCCTGCAGACTCTCGGAGCGGAGCAGGTTGTCGACAGTCAGTGCCACTATGCCGTTGAAACGCTGCATCTGCAGGTTGTCGTTGGCATCTTTTTTCCATTCAACCGACGGGTATATCAGGTGCGAGGGGAACTGCTGGTCGTAGCTTGTGTTCTCACCGTAGAGCGCCATGTCCTGGCGACGGCGGCTTACGGCTCCGTCCTTTGTGTCTGTCTTGATACGCTCGATAAAATTCTCAAGCGTCTTTGTCGAGAGCTTGAGGGCGTTCTTCTTATTCCTTAATACTAGTGTCAGCTTCATAAATAATATGGGTTTAATATTTTTTCGGAGGGTTATATTGATGTTTTCTCCCTTTGAAAACGGTGTTTTCCGTTTGAGAAAACGATGTTTTCTGCCTGAGAAAACGCTGCAATCTGTCTTGAAAAAGATAGTAAGATGCCTCTGGTAAGGCTAAAGAGCCTCCTGACGGTGTCTGAACACGTAGGACTCAGAGAAATGATCGAACTTCACTTCCCATTCATAGCCCTGGCTCTTTACGAAGTTTCTTATCCAGTTCTGCTGTTCAGGAGTGAGTGCCCGTCTGCCGTCTTTATACTCATAGTACATCTTTGCGCCGTGCAGGTATTGTGTGATGGCCTTACGCATGCGGGTGAAGTCCTTTTTCATCACCTTGTCGTAGAGTGTCGTAAAACCTTTGGCCATCACCACTACGGTCTTTTTGTCGTACAGGCGGCAGTGTCCGTCTTTCAGTGTCTTTGGCATGACGCACATGGCTATCTCCGTACTCTCCGGTGCATTTGATCCCGCTATGAATCGCATACAGTCTTCTCGCAGAGGACAGCTCTCGTTAGTGCAGATGACATACCATGATGGCACCTGCGAATAGTCAAACTCAGCATTTAGTCGGGTCACATTGTTGATATTTTCCATTTTTATTTCGTTTAGTATTCATAAATCGCTTACAAAGATACTAAAAAATCCTCGAAATTCCAAATTTTTTCCTTATTATTTGTGCCTTTTTGCCATTATTTGCTCATTTACTGCCATCTATATAGTATCTACCATTGTTTTTAAATACTTTATAATCAAATATATAGCATGCAAAATGGCAGCATGGCAGATAAAATTATAAAAATTTTGTTGTGAGTATATAATTTCCTTATGAAAAGCCCCAATTGATACGTACAAGTCTGTTTGATTGAAAAAGTAAGTCAATTTGACATTTTTTTCTTTAAACAAGACTCAATTTTGAAAACTTTTTTGTAATTTTTCCACATAATTTATTTATCAATAACAAAAGGCAAGAGTTATGTTTAAGGTTTATATATCCTTGTTCTAATGGAATAGCGATAGAATAAAAGCATCAACCGTTCAACAAAAAACGGTACCTTGTAGTTGTAGAAGCTTATCGTTTGGATAGGTATGACAACAAAAATCCCCGCATTACGATATATGATTGGCAATGCGGGGATTTAGATGGAATGACAGAAAAACTTTTGGGGATTTTTCTTGGTAATGCAACAATTAATTCGTAACTTTGGAAAAAATCGCAAACCGCTTGTGAATAAAGGCAGTTCCGAGGATTGAGAAAAATCAGGGTTACGAACTGGCAACGGTTCTTGCGTCCTTTCAGTAGCAAGCGGCAAGCCGATTACTCATTTCCTCATTCTGCCGTGATTTGCATATCAAAGTCATCGCCTCTGGCGCTTGCTACCAAAGGGACGCAAGAACTCCCGACGCTGAGCCACCAGCCTGTTTCAATGGCTCGTCGTCGGGGGCAAAAGTACACAAATAATAAAAATGAGCAAACTTTTGGCAGATTTTTGCATAAATCTATTGTTATTTGAGAAAAAAGAATTAATTTTGCACTCAAAGACTGCGAGAACGGGCTGCACCATACTTGCAGCGAAAAGACGGCTGAAGCCATCTGTTAATAAGAAGAAACAAACTAACAAAGGAAGTGAGGTGATTATGCCAGAGTACGAGCACAACAGAGAAGAAAGGATTGATGCAGTAATCCATGAGATATTGTCATCAAAAGAAAATGCTATCAGGTTCATGCAGGAGGCAGGACTTTATGATGCAGAAGGTCACTTAGCGCCAATGTATAGATGAGGAATAGTCTCTACTCAAACCGTCCCAATCTGACAGTTGGCTTTCATGGATGCGACCAGTCAGTAGTTGATAAAGTGGTGGCTGGTGAGGATAATCTTCTCGCCAGTACTAACGACTATGACTGGTTGGGCAATGGCATCTATTTCTGGGAGAACAACGAGGAAAGAGCCCTGGAATGGGCTGTTGAATTGTCTAAACGAAAAGGTTCTTCCATTAAGAATCCTGCAGTCATTGGTGCTATCATTGATTTGGGCTATTGCTTCGACCTAACGGACTCTGCATATTTGAAGGAACTTAAAAAGACATACGATACTGCGTTTGAGATTAGTCGGCTGTCAGGTAATCCGCTTCCTGAGAACATAAGTATAGGGAAATCGTCAGACTTGCTCTTGCGCAAACTCGACTGTTTCGTCATTGAGATGACGCATAAGATTAACAAGCAGGCCAATAAACGGGCCTACGATTCCGTCCGTGGTGTATTCTGGGAAGGCAAGCCACTTTATCCCAATGCAGGATTTGCCGAAAAGAACCATATCCAGATATGTGTCTGTAACCCGAACTGTATCAAGGGTTATTTCCTTCCTAGAGGTATTGACAAGGAATATCCCAATCCATAATATTATCAGACAGAAGTTACACTTACACAGGGACGCATCCCCTATGCGAACCAAAATAAGAACAAATAAAAGAATTAAGACATGACATAAAACGTTTAACTTGACATTAGGATAAAGGAAGTGTTTGCTTCTGCTTGAGGTACTCCAGAAATCGCCAACTTCAAAAAGTACCCTTCAACAGTGGAAAGCGAATGCTTGCACCTTCGGGTGTGGGCTTCGCTGTTGTAAGGGTACAGGTGTTTGGTGATACCGTGGAGTAACAACAGAGTTGATTCACACCTTTCTTTTTGCCTTGTGTTGCAAAAAGAAGAAATATGAAGAAACTATTATTACTGCTAATGACAGTCCTTATGCCAATAGGCATGATGGCTGAAGGAGAGTATCCCAATGCCCTGATGGTACATCTGAACAATGGAAGTGTCGTCGGGTTCCAACTTGAGGGAACCACATTGCAGATGCTGCCCTCTACTAACCAAGTGAAGGTATCCACCGAAAAGGATAATCAGACGTTTACTCTCTCTGACGTGAAAAGCATTGCCTATGAGTATCATGACCTAAGCACCTTGGGTGTTGATGTCATCTCCTTGAAAAGTATGGCTGACGTTGAGGTCTATACCCTCGGTGGGCGTAAGGTTGCCTCAGAACGCACTTCGCTCAGCAATGCGTTGAATGGCCTTTCTCAGGGTGTATATATTATAAAGGTAGATGGTGGAACCCTTAAAATTGCAAAGTGATGAAACGCATATTCTTTTTACTCAGTATATTACTCTGTTCGCTCACAATGACAGCACAGAGTGCCTGGATGTTCAATCGTGGAGACAGCATCAGTTGGCAACCCACACAGGACATGACCGTCACTTTCGAGAAAGACCCCGCAGGGTTCTTTTGGCAGAATATCAAGACAAAGAATCTTGATGTAGTCCGTATGCCGATTGATACTGGTGACGGCATTACATTTACAGACGCCCCGTTTTTACAGGTAGAGAAAAAGTACATAGAGGTAAACAATATAGAAAATCATCGCTTTGAAATTCGTCTAAAAACGAATATCTCTGGCTCTGAGTATACATGGTCTTTTAATAATCGTCATGTGCAACCAATAAGTTCGAATATGGAGCCCCCAATTGCATCTTTTGTTTTCGAGTATGATCCGAATGGTATTGGCAGTTATAGCGAAATTGTATTTTTCAGCGATAAATATAATCTCAGGGATACCGTTCGAGTTGGTATAGAAACAGCAAAAGCACGCGAGGTGTTGATGGACTTTTACAATGCAACGAATGGAGGCCATTGGAAGAACAACACCAATTGGGGCAGTGACAAGCCTCTAAGTGAGTGGTATGGATTGGAGTATGTTTATGATGGAAGCTTTTGGGGAATCCACTTATACGATAATAATCTAACAGGTATATTACCTAAATCATTAAAATATCTGTCATCTATTTACAATCTCTATTTAAACAACAATAATCTGACTGGTACTATTCCTGAGGAATTGGTGGAAATGTCAAATTTACATATTGTGGATATTACGAGGAATCACTTCAGCGGTGAGTTCCCAGAGAAGCCTTTTAGCGAATGGATGAACAGAGCAAAGAACAGGTCGAATTTCTGTTTTTTTGAGAACGATTTTATTGGACCAATTCCTGATTGGGCAAAGAATCATGAACTGTTTAGCGAGTTCTGGCCTGAGTTTTGTATTCAGAACGGCATGGACTTTAGAATAATGGCAAATAACATATATAAGCCAGGACCTGATTACAAACTAACCGATTTGGAAGGCAATATTCATAAGAGTAATGAGGACTATCCAAACAACAAACTCACTATTTTGTATCATTGGGCTACATGGTGTCCATATTCTCAGTCGTTTACTCCAAAGTTGTCTGCTGCTTATAACAAATATAAGAATGCCGGACTCAAGGTTCTAGGAATGGATGATTTTGGAAGTCAACCACATGATACCCAAGAAGAACTTGAGGCATATTGTGCAGAGCATCATGTAACTTGGCCTAATGTGTCAATATATAAAAGTAATGACGAAAGGAATAATTGTGTCTGGCCAATGACAATAGTGACAGAGACTCCTTTAATCTTTGCAGTTGATAGTAAAGGTGAGCTCGTGTTTCAGTCCATCGGAGGATGTTACGATGACTTTATACCCCTTTTGGAGAAGATGTTTGGCCCAATAGACGATACAGAATACTATACTTCAACAGATTATTCCCAGGATGGCAAAGTGTTGAAACTACAGACTGCGACTGAGGGCGAGGGTATCAACTTGGTCTTTATGGGAGAAGCTTTTGTTGACAAGGATATGGAGAGTGGCGGAAAGTATGAGCAGAAGATGAATGAGGCTATGGAGCAATTCTTCTCGATAGAGCCATATACATCATTGCGTTCTCACTTTAATGTATATGCGGTAAAAGCCGTCTCGCCTAATGCTGAGTTTGCTTCTGATGCGAAGCATGCCATCAATGAGAGTAATGAAAAGGCTTTTGAATATGCAAAGAAGGCTTTGGGAGGCGATGCTAAGCGAATGATGGTCGGGGTCATCTACAATACTGGCGTATCCATTGACAGAAGTAATACAACAATGTACGAAGGCGACGGATCATTTGTTGCCTATATGATGGATGGTGTGAGCAATGTGCTGAACCATGAGATGGGTGGACATGGCATCGCTTTCTTGCTTGACGAATATGTTGAAAAAGGAATGGAAGACCAGTCTCCAAATGAAGAGGCTAAAGCGGCTCTCGATGCGGTTTTTGCAAATTACGGAGAGGGAGCAAATGTTGACTGGCGGAATGACCCGTCGGAAGTGAAGTGGGCTCATTTCCTCAAGGACTCCCGCTATGCAGATGAGGGGCTCGGTGTATATGAAGGAGGATGGCTATATGGTCATGGAGTGTATCGCCCCACGTTGAACAGTATGATGCGCCATAACGATTGTGGCTTCAATGCCCCCAGCCGTGAAGCCATCTACAAGCGGGTGATGAAACTATCGGAGGGTGACTCTTGGACTTACGACTATGATAAGTTTGTAGAGTTCGACACTCCAGCACGTGAGTCATATCGTAAACAGCAAAGTGCTGCTCGTAGGGCACAAGGACAGAATGTTAAGAAACGTCTCATAGAGTCGCGTCCGCCTACCATCTATAAAGGAACGTGGCGCGATGCTGGCAAGTGTGAGAAAGTAGACTATTCTGATTTCAACAAATAACCTACAAAGTTATGGACGAGAAAAGAATATATGAAGATCTTATTGCTGGCACGCCGACGAAGGTGTGCCAGTTTGGTGATTGTCATATTGTAATCTTTTGTTCTAAGCTATTTTGCTACAAATTCAGTTTCTTTTTATGTTACAACCGTTCCATCCAGCGGGAGAGGAATACGTCACCGACGGAATAGGAGGTTCCTTCGAGGGTGATGTCATCGTTGAGCAGCCCTTTTTCACATAGTGCATCTGCAAGACGACGAGAGGCTGAAGGGGTTCCGATGTTGTGCTTCTTGAGGAATTCAGAGGCGGTAATCTGTTGGACACTGCCTTCTTTGGCTACTGCAATCAAATAATTCCATTGCTTGTCTGTCAGCATCTGCCGATATTGCAGGAAAACGGTCTCGCCCTGCTTCATCAGTTGCTGACAGGCGCATTTCACATCGTCGATGGTGATGTTTGTACTCTCATTGGCAAAGACGGTATGGCAGACTTGTTGCGTATAGTAAGTATGGCGGTGAGTCCATTCCAGTATGAACTGGAGGGCTTCGTCGGTGATGCTTCTTCCCCGTTCGTTCAGTAGTTTGCGGATAAAAGCTGAATATGAGGCTTCAGAAATCTTATCGAGTGAGACAAAGGCTGTGCTGTTGTAGAAGGGCTTCTTCTCATTGGAGAAGATGTCTGCCATCAAGTGCTTCTTGCTGCCACAGAAGATGAATGTCAGATGATGTGTCTGCTGAATATAGGTGCGTAGTAGTGCTTCCATGTTCTTTTCCGGATAGTCTCGGATCTGCTGGAACTCATCGATGGCAATGACGATGTGTTCGTTCTGGCTGTCAAGGAAATCTAAGAGTCCGCGCAGCGTATATTCTTTTTCGTGCGCTGTCTGATAGGCTATCTGAAGTTGAGGTTCACCTGTAATGTTATCGAATGACAATTGAGGGCGTAGCGACTTAATGAACGTCATCAGTTTGTCGCCTATTGAGGTCTTTGGCTGAAATGATTTCATGGTGGCTTCTGCCAGCAGTTTGATAAAATCGTCGATGTTGCGCGATGCAAAGATGTCGAGATAGATAGTATGAATCTCTGGTCGAGTTTCGCGGAGTTCATCGAACAGGCGCAGTATAAGCCCCGTTTTACCCATACGACGTTGTGAGATTAGCGTCATGTCGGTATCGTTGATGCAGTTGCGGAGCATCAACTGCAATTCTTCTTCCCTATCGCAGAATAGTTCTTTTGACTCGTAGGACTTAATGACAAATGGATTCTCCATAATAACCTTTGTTAGTGTTCTCGGGTGCAAATATACACAATTATTTCGAATTACACAAAATGTGTTACACAAAATGTGTAATCTGCCATAATGATATCCCCAAATATCTTCTCTGCTATAAAAACCTTAAACATACTACTCTGATTTAGCCATTGATAATGGCTGTGCAAAGATACAAAAAAAAGGCGAAATAAAAAACTGATTTTTCAAAAAAGTGATGATAATACATGCGTTTTGCCATTTTTAAGTCTCTATACCGCTCACAGGAGATACGGCTCTGAAGTATTTGCCATACGCAAAATCGAATCGTCTCATTGGGTCTGGCTTATAAGGTGATGGAGTCTCTATCAGAAATAATTCCCCATCATGATTCATGAAGAAATGATGGTCACCATCTTTGACATAAGCATATCCTTTTTCGAAATAACAGGCGTAGTCCCACTTGGGGGGAAATACCAGATTCTCTTCTTCATCAGCAAACCCATAGTGGTCGTTTTCGTCAACAACGGTTACAAGTCCTTCATGGAAGGTATTCACGGACTTCCATAGATGGGGTGGAATTTCTTTACCATGCAAGTTTTTATAAATCCGTTTCCCATTCTCATAGAAAAGCATCACTTTGTCTTCAATCGGGATAAAAGGATTGGCATATAAAAACGGAATGACTGTTTCACCTTTCTGATTGATAACACCCCACTTTCCCTCGGTGTTCTTGACTATAGCAATGTCCGCAATAAACTCAGTCGCCAAGAGCCACTGACTCGGTATTACGACTTCGTCTTTATCATTCTTAAAACCAACTTTACCATTCTCTTTAAACGAATGGAGTCTTATTTCGAGTTCCTTTTTCATAAGTTCGATTCTTTTATTGTTCTTTATTATCTTTATTCCTTGCATTATCTCTCAATTTTATTAGTATTACGCAGAATTCTTGTTCTGTTAGTATAGTGTCATGAGGATCTTTCTTTCCGCGACTATGAAGTAGCCTTTTCCCCTTAGTGGAGAGGAGTGCTTCTCTGAAGAGTCTGTTTTGTTGGAACAATGCTGTGTAAGCACTCGTGACCAAATTGAAGAACTCATCCGAATGCCTATTGATAGGCTTACCCTTCCACCAGACAATCTGATTTTTCTGCCAGTCTGATGAGGACTGCCTTTTGGCATCCAGTCCCTTCGTCTTGCATATCTGACGCTGGATTTTTTCGTCTTTGTACTTCAGCGACTGCAAGAAACCTTCCATACTGTGACATTCTACATCATCAAAGATGAATATGCTGTCGTGTAGATTTGAAAGTACACATGCAGGATACTTGCTCTTTGACCATATATCGATGGCTCTGCCCAATTTTACTAACCACCAAGCATAGAACCTATTCATATACCATTCCTCCCTTCACCATTATCCGTAAGAATGCTCATCATCAGGTGGATAACTATTTTACCTGGGTCGTTGTCGTTCTTGCTGTTCAGTAGGTATGCTTCGTCAATCATCAGCACTCCACCCTGTGCCATTTCCAATACTTGGCGCATGGATCGTTCCTCGTCACCCCAAAGGGTTCCGATAAAGGTTCCTCGGTCGCACACAACAACATGGCCTTTGCTCAAGGCACCTGCCTGACGCAAAAGAGAACCGAAAATCTTGCATACGGTAGTCTTTCCTGTTCCAGGACGACCGAGGAACACACTATGAAGCGATACGTCATGCTGCTTGCTGTCTGGGAACTGTTCGCGCATCATCTTGTTATAATTCAGGATCATCAAGAAATATGGGATCCCCTTCGTCTGCCAATTCTTCATTTTTGCCACATAGGTCGAAACACACGACAACCATATTGGTGCCGTGGATATAAAAAAGGAGATTACGCTCTTCCAAATAGGGCTCAAACCCTTTCACAAGAGAAGAATAGACAACCCGGTTTAATGCCAGCTTGTCCATATATTCCAATACCGTTTCTTTTGTCTGTTTTCGAAATTCGTCAATAATTGCCATAATTCTCTACTTTGTCTTTTCCATTTGGAATCATTGAATAACCTGTTCGTAATGACGTTTGGCCATAAAGAAATAAAAGAAGATACTGATGGTTCGCCATACCAGAACAGCAGCAAGAATAATAAATGCCACTCCAAGAGACTTCCAGTGCAAACCGGAAAAAACAGGAACCATGATCATTAACAATGGGATAAGAGCAATCAGGATCCAAAGAGTTTGCTCAAAATGAGCCGTCGCTGTTTCCCAACAAATAAAGTTCACGTATTGTTCCTTATAGTTTTCTGTCTCAGGAGCTTTTGCTCCTTTTGACTTCTTCAGCATGTCATAGCCTTTCAGAAAGTAAACCTTTGATTGCTGAAGATTCTGATGGAGCCAAAAGAACGGACTGGCCTTCATTAACAGATACTGATAAAGGGAGATTGGAGCGTCATAGTATCCATATTTCTCGTCAAACTCCTTCTCTGGAAGTTTCATTGAATAGTAGATTGTTCCCAGCCGTCTATAACAATGAGCCAGTTCTGCACTACCATGCCCGTATTTCTCTTCCGTGAGTTCTTTCCACCGATAGGTATAACAGAGTGAAGAATCAAAATCCTTCAATTTGAAAGTAACCCAGCTCATTTCTTCAAAGAAATCGCCAGGAGTGAATTTCTTTTCACCAGCTAAGTTCTCCAGACAGCTAACTTGCTGAAGACCGTCTTCACCTATCATCTCATACATCTGTTTAAGTAGGTTTAGACCTTCCAAATAGTTCTCTCCTTTCTTGATAATGTCTCGTGCTTTAACAAAAAGTGCGTAAGCCTGAGCACATTTGAAAACTTCTTGTTCCGATAATACCATCTGCATATTTGACATTCGCTTTTTCCGTTATTCCAATGATGACCATTTATAAAGAATCTTGCAAGGTGCAGATTCTATCATCTATCACAAAAGAATTGTTGAAACCATGAAAAACGCCCTGTACCTTATCGGAACAGAGCGCTTAGGTTTACATTTAACCGATTCTCACCCTTGTTGGATAGTATCTATCCGCTCTGTACGGAGTGCTATGCCCGTATCACGTACATACCAGATATTAAGAAGAAAGAGCCTGTAAGTTGTAGAAGCTTATCGTTTGGATAGGTATGACAACAAAAATCCCCGCATTACGATATATGATTGGCAATGCGGGGATTTAGATGGAATGACAGAAAAACTTTTGGGGATTTTTCTTGGTAATGCAACAATTAATTCGTATCTTTGCACCAAGAATAACAAAAAACCGAATACAATGAGTATAGTAGATTGGTTTAAGAATGATATGAACACGGAAGAACGGACGCTGACACGCGACCTTCTGTCTGTGGCTGTTGCCGACAAAGAATTCACTTACAATGAAAAGCAGGTGATTCTTGAAACCTGCATGCTGGAGGATATATCACAGACGGAGCTGATGGACTCCATCAGGGACAGCGAGGTGGGGGCAAAGGTCCTGCATTCTCAGGAGGAGAAGAAAAGATACCTGCTTCATCTGATTAGGATGATGGCGGCAGACGGGAAGTTCCCGTCAATTGAGCTTCATGTCATTGAGATTATCGCTAAGAGAATCGGAATAACCCCTATTCAGATACTCTCCTTCGTCCTGGACGAGATCAACGAAAATAATATTGGCCAGGAAGAAGGTCTTGTTATCATAGATAAATTCGTAAGGCACTTAATCGTTACTGGAGCATAAATCAATCTTAGGAAGATTGTCTACAGAGTATATTGGGAAACTATGCCTGATGCCAGATGCAGTCAGTCTTTTTACACAATTGTTAAGATGATCTGCAAGGGGTTGCAAGTTATTTTCCCTATAGGCATGTAATAACGATAGGGAGGTGAGCTCTAATGTATCTATGTCTATGTTGAGTTCAACGAAAGAGATAAGGAACAATTGAATGTCTTCGTCTTTTATTGCTTCGCAAGCATTAAGCAGTTTTTCATCATTGTCCAAACATTCAAGATATTTGTCTCGGATGTTTGAATCAATGTCCTTTATGGATAAAACACACCTGAAAGCCTGTTTCCTGAGTTCAACCAAGGATGGAATCTTGATATATGGGTACAGGTCTAATGATTCCAATGTATAGATGTATTTCCTTTCAACATTATATTTTCGACATATCTTGTCGTAGGAATAAGTCAGGTTGACAAGACATTGGGCCAGATCGCTTTCGTCCTTACTCAGCATGTTGGTATCGATGTACTCCCATAGACTGTCTTCATTTGAAATCGGGGCAAAAAGCTGCGCTAAAAGACTTTCCTGAGACTTGATATATATTTCCGATGTGTTGTCTGAAGTGCAGAGGGAATAGAGGATGTCTGCATCAACGCTATTGCGATAGTTCAGAATGTCGGAAATAGCTTTTTCCTTATTGTATTCGGGATAGAAAAACTTCAAGTGCTTGTGGATAAATCCCATATTGATATATTCCTTGGCTTCCTTACATCCCATGTCAAGTGCTTTCTTGATGAAATAGGTGGCCAGTACGTCATCTTGTGCTGTACCGATACCCTGTGCATACAACACACCAAGGTGAAGGAAAGACTGCGGGTCTTTCCCTCCCTTAAGTGCCTTCTGGGCTTCGGCTAATGATGGTAACTTCATCATGGCGGGATTCTTTTAGAAGTTGAAGCCCACTTGGTGACGTGGTTTCAGCTCTATCATGCGAGGATTGAATTTCTTATATCCTTCCTCTATGTCGGAAGCCAGAATGTGCTGGTAGTCCTTGGTGGCTTCAAGTGTTACTCGGTTTGCCATTGCAGGAATGATGCCGTTTCTGATAAACTGCTCCACCCAGCGGGCATTGCCGAAGTTCTTGGTTCGCTGTGACAGGGTGTCACATATCCTCTGATGAAGAATCTGCTTTGCTTCATCGCTGAGTATATAATCATCCTTCTCAAACAGATGGAGCGCGATCTCCATCAGTTGGTCTGCATCGTAGTCGCTAAAATGGTACTTGTATGGAAAGCGCCCCATGAGTCCGGGATTCGAGTTCAGCATGGCATCCATCTCCTTCTCGTAACCTGCAAAGATGATAATCATATCTGGATTGGGCAGTGAAAGGACGGTAAGCAGACTGTCGATAACCTTTGATCCGTAGTCTTTCCTGTCAGCCGTTCCTTCATATAGGTTGTATGCCTCGTCGATGAAGAGCACATTCCCTCTCGCTTCCTCCAAGACAGCTTTCATGTTCTCTTCCGTCTCACCGATATAGCGGCCTACGAGCCTTGTTCGGTCTGCACATATCACATCACCTTTAGAAAGCAGGCCAAGAGAGTGGTATATCCTGCCAAGCATTCTGGCTACTGTCGTTTTGCCCGTACCCGGATTGCCAGCGAAGATGGCGTGTTGTGCTGCAACGTTAGATGTATGGAATCCCGCTTTGCTGCGCTCAATGAAGAAACGCGACTGGTTGGCAATTGTAGTGATACTCTTCTTGATGCCGTCAAGTCCCACCATTCCGTTGAGTTCCCTGATGCTGTCCTCAAATTCTGAGGTTGAGTTCGGAAGGAGGTCGAGAGGGATATCCTCTATCGGCAGCTTGGGCAGGAATTCCTTCTCTGACATGATATTATGAATAGCACGACTGAGATAGCGCGGGGAGACTTCTTCTGCAATATAACGACGGATACTGCTCAAAGACCAAGTAGAGAAACAGCCTTTCTCGTGGTGCTCCAGTATTGCTCTGGCCAGAGCATCCATCGTGGCCTCGGATGGATCAAGATGCTCATTGTCGAGTTCCTTGAAGAATGACTGTACAAGTTCTGGGCCGCTATAAGGCTGTTGGCTAAGTGCGTTTCCGCTCAAAAACAGATCTTTCAGAGAGGGATATACATCCAGTACGCTCTGGATTTCCTGTTTACCACCGCATAGCCAGAGCTTGTACTTTTCCTGGTCTTCACAGATTGTATCAACAATCCGGCGTACAACCACCTTGCCTCCAGTGCTGAGTAAAGCTACGGGATTTGTCAGACAATAGACCTGATTGGAGGTGTTACTCATCTTTTCATTCAGCGGCTCATAAGGATTCTGAAGGGCTGCGTTGTAGAGTGTATTGCAGTCAACATGAGTATAGCAATAGCCTGGCACGGTGAGCTTCTGAAACGACTGAAGGATTTCTGCATTCCAATCCCTGTTTGTGGTGTAGATAAGAAGATTTCTGCTGGGGTTCAGTTCCCTGCCGCTTAATCCCTTGCGGAATTCATTGTAGATTTTCAGGCGTCTGCTTTCGAGAGCATATCGTCTTAACTCAGAGGTTCCTGGAGTGGTAGAGAGAACATCCCAGCTCGATTCGGTATTCTCAACACTGGTGGTAAGGATGTCTTCTATACTGCAGATTGCTCGTATCTTTAGAGGCTGCTGCAGAATGTTCATAGACTTGTCTGTCTCGAAGTCGATGCGTGCAAGGGCACCATTGTTCTTGTCGCGGAGCAGAAGAAAGTATTTCCCTGGCAGCCAGATACGGGAAGAATGCATAACAATGCTCACATTGATGCTGTTCTCGCGATTAAACTTATAGGTTACATAACTATTGCACATGGGGGAATAGTTGTCGGTGTAGACAAAGCAGGTGAAACGGCCTTCTTTGATTAGGGAGCCTTTCCGTGCTTGGATGTTCACAGCAATAGCTCCGTCTGTGTAAGCAGATGGATTGTTTGTCGATAGCGAAATGTCAATAGATCTAATATCCTTCAAAGCTGGGGCGATAATAGAGTTACCAAATAGTTTCTCTTCAGAGTCAAAGTAGGGATCATCCTTGGTAGGACGGGGATTTTCCATCAGTTCCTGGAGTCTTTTGCAAAACTCTTCATTTTCAAGATTACTCAGTCTGTCGTTCATAAATACCAATAAAATTCCTCTTTTCTACTGCCCCTTTATTGAGACAGCAAAATAAAGAGCCACATAAGCAACTCTTTCTATCATGTGTGCAGAAATATTTTTTTTCTACTTGCGTTTGATGATGTCAAAACCTAATTTCTTGACGAGCTTGATGGTGTTGAAAGCCGTCAGGCGGTCATACTCCTTCTCACTGTCAGGTAGTGCAGTATAGGGCATGAGGGTGGGGTCTTCTTTCTTTTCGTCATCAAACTCCTTGCCATATGTCCATCCCTCCTTGATTCTCGCCTTTGCCCATACATTATGGGCATTTTCGGCAATGGCATCCTGCAATTGCTCCAAGTCACCATTGAGGGGAACAGAGTCAACATCAATAGGGTGCGGTTCGTAGTCCTCGACAGAATGAAGGACTTTGATCATATAGTTGTGCGACTCTTTCCAGGCATTAAGGAAGTCGGCAATGGGAATCTTCAATATCTTCTTTGCTTCATAGGGGTCAAAGACCGAAACCGAAGTCTCGTCTATGCCAGTGACTACCACGGCATGGTTTGTCAAGTCCTCCAAGTCAATATCCTCGGCATAGAGTTTCTCGCGGTCAACACCCACCATCACATCACAATCCTCAGCGATAGCCTGTCGGATGTCATCAAGAGAAGAGTCGAACTTACGATTGATAAGCAGTCCTGAGAAAGCCAGCAGATTGCCTAAACAATACAGAGGTGTGCCTTCCGGCTTCAGCCAGCCTTTATTCCTTGCTGTTTCGAAGAGTGACTCTTGATTATATATAATATGGTGTTGATTCAGAATATAAATCTCGCATAGTACGGCGCAGACATTCTCACCGCCCAAGGCGGCCATCTGGAGCATGGGCAGGACATCATCAGAGTCAGAGTCGGGATGATAGACGAGAGGAATCTCCTTGTCTGTCTGTAAGGCAATGCCCAGGACTTCCTGCAACTCCTTGTCCGTCTTCATTGCCTGAAGAATCCGCTGAGTCTCCTCCTTACCGGTGTTACCTTCCAGGAAAGTGGCCAGCAGTTCATCGGATATGATGTCTTTATTTGCCATATTCTTTTATGTCATTAAAGGCGATCCGTATCAGCTGTGCTATCGCTCGCCGTTTGATATTATATAGGTTCGCTGTCGTAATGTTCATCTCCCGTGCCAGCACTTCAGGTTCACAGTCTTCAAGGATAAGCCGACGGATGACTTCTACATAGCGTTTGGTCGGCATCGCCTCGAAAAGATGCTCCATATCGTAATCCGCTGTCGGGTCGGACGGGGATTCCGCTGCAGGACCTTGCTCTTCATAAGGAGTCTCTTTACTGCAGTCTTCTATCATGCGGGCACGTCGCTTAAGGAAAAAACGGATGGCCAGCACCTTGAACCACATATAGATACTGCAGCGATGCCCGAAGCTGCGGAGCTTGACGGCATCATCCTCCATCAGATAGATATAAAACTCGTTCACCATCTCGTCGTAATCTACCTCATAGTCGAAGACCGATCTCATGACGCTATAGAAGAGAGGACGACACTTGACAAAGAAGAATACCTTCGTGATTTGATTATCACGAGCGATAAGTCCTTGTATGATTTCGTGCTCTGTCATATTTACGTTTTAGCCTGAACTTGGCGACAAAATTACGAAAAATAATCCATAATACAATAATTCTCCAGATATTTTTTTGATGAAATGTATTTTTACTTCAAATGCTTGGCTGGCTCGGAATAATTGCTTAACTTTGTAGCCAGAATGAAACAAGTAAGACCAAAGAAGAACTTGGGTCAGCATTTCCTCACTGACCTGAATATCGCAAAACGGATAGCGGATACGGTTGATGAACCGTATAGCAACCTCCCTGTGCTGGAAGTAGGTCCTGGTATGGGTGTGATGACTCAGTATCTCGTCGAGAAACCGCGTCCTCTGAAGGTTGTGGAGATAGACCGTGAGAGTGTGGCATATCTCAGGGAGAACTTCCCCCGTCTGGACAATAATATAATAGGTGGCGATTTCCTGCGGATGGATCTGCACAATGTCTTCGATGGTCAGCAGTTTGTGCTCACAGGCAATTATCCATACGACATCTCCTCGCAGATATTCTTCAAGATGCTCGACAATAAGGACCTTATTCCTTGTTGCACGGGAATGATCCAGCATGAGGTGGCTGTGCGTATGGCGTCTCAGCCGGGCAACAAACAGTATGGCATCCTTTCTGTACTCATTCAGGCATGGTATAACGTAGAGTATCTCTTTACCGTAGAGCCCTCTGTGTTTAATCCTCCTCCAAAGGTACAGAGTGCCGTTATCCGTATGACTCGAAATGAGGTTACGGATCTGGGTTGCGATGAACAGTTGTTCAAACGTATAGTAAAGGCCACTTTCAATCAGCGTCGTAAGATGTTGAGGGTGTCTCTGCGACAGATCTTCGATGCAAGTCATCCAGCATCCCCTTCATTCTTCGAGGATGAGATGATGACCCGGCGTCCAGAGCAACTCTCTATCCCGGATTTCATCAAACTGACAAATAAAGTCTCTGTAGAGTTAGGCTAATCTAAAAGTTTGTGAAATATTTGGTGGTATCACAAAAACTTCATATATTTGCAAAAAATATTCGCTGGCCTTTAAATGAAGTATGTGTCACTACCTGGAATTGTAGCCGCTTCTCCTTTGAAAGAGGGAGAGCGTAACCTTTCGTTTTATCTGGCGATGGAAGAGTATCTGGCTCGTAACAGTAGCGAGTCGGATTTGTTTTTTATGTGGCAGGTAGAGCCCAGTGTGATTTTCGGTCGCAACCAGGTGGCAGAGAATGAGGTTAACCTCGACTACTGCAAACAGCACAATATCAAGGTGTATCGCCGTAAGAGTGGGGGAGGGTGTGTCTATGCCGACAAAGATAATCTGATGCTCTCGTTCATTACCTCTGAACAGAATGTGGGTTTCGCATTCAACAGGTTTGTGAATATGGTTCTGCTGATATTGCGCAAACTTGGTATCAGTGCAACAGACACCACTCATAACGACATTATGATAGGCGACAGGAAGGTGTGTGGCACAGCGTGTTATCATCTTGGCGGAAGGAGTATCGTTCACAGCACCATGCTCTATGACACTAATATGGACCACATGCTCAATGCCATCACCCCCAGCAAGGAGAAACTCCAGAAGAAAGGTATCGAGAGTGTGCGCCAGAGGATAACCCTGCTTAAAGATTATACTACAAAGACTCTCGATGAGGTGAAGGCACTTATCCGTGAAACCCTATGCGATGGTGAGATGGTTCTCTCCGACGAGGATGTGAATAATATTTTTAAATACAACAATAATCTATGGCAATAAAACAAGAACTTGAAAAGAAAGACAAGGTAACCTGCTTGCACGACAAGCATATCTCTTTGGGAGCAACGATGGTGTCGTTTGGAGGTTTCGACATGCCATTGCTCTATCAGAATGCAGGTATCGCCCCAGAGCATACGGCAGTACGCGAAAAAGTGGGACTCTTCGATGTCTCTCACATGGGAGAGGTGACGGTGAAGGGCAGGGATGCTGAGCGTTATGTGCAGCATATCTTCACCAACGATGTTGCCGGTGCTCCTGTGGGTAAGATCTATTATGGTATGATGTGCTATGAGAATGGTGGAACTGTCGACGACCTGTTGGTGTATAAGATGGGCGAGAACGATTTCTTCCTTGTTATCAATGCCGCCAATATCGATAAGGACTGGGCGTGGATGCAACAGAATGCCGCGGGTTTCGACATTGACCTTCAGAACCGCAGCGATTTCTATGGCCAGATAGCCATTCAGGGTCCTGAGGCAGAGCATATTGTGGAGACGGTGTTAGGCATACCATGTGCAGAGCTTACCTTCTATACCGTGAAGACTGTAGGTGATGTTATCATCTCCCGTACAGGCTATACCGGTGAGGACGGATTCGAGATATATGCCTCTCACGACTATATCCGCGAGTGCTGGGACAAACTGATTGCTGCCGGAGTACAGGCTTGTGGCTTAGGTTGTCGTGATACCCTTCGTTTCGAGGTGGGACTACCTCTCTATGGCGATGAGCTTTCTGAGGACATCACTCCTATCATGGCCGGCTTGGGCATGTTCGTGAAACTCGACAAGGAGGAATTCATCGGCAAGGAGGCTCTCGCAAAACAGAAGACTGAAGGCCCTGCGAAAAAGATTGTTGGTATCGAACTGGCAGACAAGGCAATCCCTCGTCACGGATACCCCGTCCTTAATATAGAAGGCGAGGTGATTGGTGAGGTTACCACAGGTTATCGCACTTTGTCTACAGACAAGAGCGTCTGCATGGCTCTCGTTGATATTGCATACGCAAAGCTCGATACTGACCTTCAGATCCAGATACGCAAGAAGGTCTTCCCCGGCAAGGTCGTCAAGAAGCAGTTCTATAACAAGAGCTACAAGAAATAGAAATATAAAATATAAGAAAAATAAAATAATAAGAAGATTATGGCAAAAGTAATTGAAGGATTATACTACTCGGAGTCACACGAATTTGTAAGAGTAGAAGGTGATTTTGGTTTCGTCGGTATCACAGACTATGCACAGGATGCGCTTGGTACAGTTGTTTATGTCGACATGCCCGATGTAGATGACGAGGTAGAGGCTGGTGAGGAGTTTGGTGCCGTTGAGAGTACAAAGGCTGCTTCCGACCTTATCTCTCCCGTCAGCGGTACTGTCGTTGAGGTTAACGAGGCTCTTGATGATCAGCCTGAGCTCATCAATCAGGATGCTTTCGAGAACTGGATTATCAAGGTAGAGCTCTCTGACAAGGCAGATCTCGACAGCCTCATGGATGCTGCTGCCTACGCTGCCTTCTGCGAGAAATAGTCAAATCGTAAATCGTCAAATAGTCAAATGTACAAGTACTTTCCGCATACAGAGGATGATCTTCAGGCGATGCTGGCAAAGGCTGGAGTGAAAGACCTCGACGGCCTCTATGCCCAGATACCTGACAGCGTCCGTTTCAAGGGCGATTATGAACTTCCCATGTCGATGTGCGAACAGGAGGTGCGACAGCTCTTTGAGAAGCTCGGATCAGAAAACAGACAACTCACCTGTTTTGCTGGCATGGGTGTTTACGATCACTATACTCCCTCTGTGATTCCGAGTCTGTTGCAGCGCTCAGAGTTCCTTACCTCCTACACCCCGTATCAGGCAGAGATATCTCAGGGCACGCTCCATTATATCTTCGAGTATCAGAGCATGATGGCTGAGCTCACTGGTATGGATATCTCCAATGCCTCGATGTACGATGGTACTACGGCTGCTGCTGAGGCTATGATGATGGCTGTGGCAGCAGGTAAGAAACAGCAAAAGGTTCTTGTCTCTGCCGCCCTTAATCCAAAGACCCGTGAGGTACTCGACACATACGCTCTGCATCAAGGTATAGAGTTAGAAACAATTCCTTTGAAAGATGGTGTGACCGATCTGTCTGCCGCAAACTTTGAAGGAGTTGCTGGTGTGATGGTTCAGCAACCTAATGTCTTTGGTATCGTAGAGGACTTCACTGGCTTTGCTGATGCGTGTCATGAGAACAAGTCACTCTTCATCATCGACTCTGTAGCCTCCGACCTTGCGGTGCTGAAGACACCGGGCGAGTGGGGGGCTGATATAGCTGTCGGGGATGGGCAGGGCTTGGGAATACCTATGCTCTTCGGTGGTCCATACGTGGGTTATATGTGTTGCACGGAGAAACTGATTCGAAAGATGCCAGGACGTATCGTGGGTATGACAAAGGATAACAGAGGACAAAGAGCCTTTGTTCTTACACTCCAGGCTCGCGAACAGCATATCCGTCGTCAGAAAGCCACTTCAAATATCTGTTCCAACCAGAGTCTGATGGCTCTCTTCGTTACGATGTATTGTTCTCTGATGGGTAAACATGGTCTTAGGGAAGCTGCCGAGCTCTCTTATGCCGGTGCTCATTACCTCTGCGACGAACTGTTGAAGACGGGGCGTTTCTCTTTGGTTTACGACAAGCCTTTCTTCAATGAGTTCTATGTAAGGTACGATGGCGATGCCGATACTCTCTATCAGCGTTTCATCGAGGCAGGCATCTTAGGTGGTGTCCGTTTCCAGGATGGATTCATCTTCGCTGTCACAGAGAAACGTACTAAGGAAGAAATTGATAACCTCGTAAAGATTGCAGCCCTATGAACAACCGACTTTATGGAAACCTGATTTTCGAACTCTCCAAGGAGGGTCGCAAAGGCTATAGTCTGCCAAGGAATAGCTTTGGTGATAAATACGAGGTGCCTGCATCTATGCGTCGTGCGGAGGATGCTGCATTGCCAGAGTGCGATGAGCTGACGGTGGTGCGTCATTATACCAACCTCTCGAATAATAACTTCGGTGTGGATACCGGCTTCTATCCTCTGGGTTCTTGTACGATGAAATATAATCCCAAGATCAATGAGGAGATGGCCGCTCTGCCTCAGTTCCAGAACCTGCATCCTTTGCAGCCGGAACAGACTGTCGTTGGCGCCCGTGCTCTGGTTGTAATGCTCGAGAAGTCGCTTTGTGCCCTTACTGGCCTTGCTCATTTCACTTTCAAGCCTTATGCTGGTGCACATGGCGAGCTTACAGGACTGATGGTTATCGATAATTATCATCGTTCTCGTGGTGACATGTCTCGTAAGAAAGTCATTGTACCTGACAGTGCTCATGGCACCAATCCTGCCTCTGCAGCTGTATGTGGTCTCGAGATAATCGAGGTGAAATCCCGTGCTGATGGTCAGGTGGATCTCTCTGACCTGGAGAGGCTCGTCTCCTTAGAGGGTCCCAATATCTCTGCGATGATGATGACCAATCCTAATACTCTTGGTCTCTTTGAGACTCAGATTCCTGCTATCGCAAAACTTATCCATGATGCCGGAGGCCTTATGTATTATGATGGGGCTAATCTGAATCCGATGCTTGGTGCTTGTCGTCCTGGAGACATGGGCTTCGATGTCATGCATATCAACTTGCACAAGACCTTCTCTACTCCTCACGGAGGCGGTGGCCCCGGTGCCGGGCCTGTAGGTGTGCGTGAGGGATTGCAGGAGTTCTTTCCTTTCGTGTCGCCTTATCAGGGCAACTTCGGAGTGATGATGCGTGCCTACGCTTATATCCTCTCGCTGGGTCGTGATAACGTGAAGCTTGTGGGGCCTCTGGCTACGCTGAACGCCAATTATATCAAGGAGAGCCTGAAGGATGTCTATGAACTGCCTATCGATACCATATGCTGTCATGAGTTTGTGTTCGATGGTCTGAAGGATAAGAGCACTGGTGTCACCACGATGGATGTGGCAAAGCGCCTGTTGGATTACGGCTATCATGCACCCACCATCTATTTCCCTCTGCTCTTCCATGAGTCACTGATGATTGAGCCTACAGAGAACGAATCGAAAGAGACTCTCGACGGTTTCATTGCAGTGATGCGAAAGATTGCCGAGGAGGCGAAGACCGATCCGGAACTTGTGAAGACAGCTCCTCACGATACTCCTATCGGACGTGTCGATGATGTCTTGGCTGCCAAGCATCCTATCACCACATATAAACAGATGATCAATGACAACTGCTGATCTTATTATCATCGGTGCGGGGCCTGGAGGTTACCGTACCGCAGAATATGCAGCCAAGCAAGGACTTAAGGTTGTGATCTTCGAGGGTGACAACGTAGGAGGCACCTGTCTCAATGTCGGTTGTATCCCCACGAAGACCTATGTCCATTCATCCACCTTCGCAGAGGCTCGTGAGCGCATGGCTAAAGTCGTTTACCAGCTCCGTGCTGGCGTCGAGGGTATTCTCTCTCATCCTGACATTACATTGGTTAGAGAGAAGGGTGTCTTCGTTGATGCCAATACCGTAGGCGATTATACCGCCAGGAACATCATCATTGCCACAGGCTCTGAGACCAAATGGCTTCCCTTAGATGGCGTGAGTTCCAACCCCCGAGTCGTTGATTCTACAGGTTTGCTGAATCTTGATACCCTTCCCAAGCGCCTCTGTATCATCGGTGCAGGTGTCATCGGCATGGAGTTTGCCTCTGTCTTCAATCGCTTTGGTTCTGAGGTAACCGTGATAGAGTTCCTCAAGGAGTGTCTCCCCGCCCTTGACAGCGACATCGCCAAACGTCTCCGTAAGCAACTTGAAAAGGAGGGCATTACTTTCAACATGCAGTGTGGTGTAAAACAGATTTCCGACTCTGAGGTATTCTTCGAGAATAGGAAAGCTCAAACGGAGAGTGTTGATTCTGACATTATCCTTATGGCTACAGGTCGCAAGCCTCGAGTACAAGCTGATTTCGCCAATGCAGGTTTCGAATATGATGAACGCAAAGGTGTCAAAGTAGATGAGAACTATGAGACAACCGTTAAGGGTATCTATGCTATAGGTGATGTTAATGGTAAACAGATGCTTGCCCATGCCGCTGAGATGCAGGCCGTCCGCGCTGTCAATCATATCCTCGGTAAGAGCGACGGCATTGATTTCAATATCATGCCTGCTGCCATCTTTACCTCTCCCGAGGCTGCATGCGTAGGTCCTGCTGAGGACCAGCTCAAGGCTCAAGGCACCGAATTTGTCTGCAAGAAATCCTTCTGGCGTTCTAACGGCAAGGCTCTTGCCATGAACGAGAGCGAAGGTCTTCTGAAACTATTCGTGACCCCTTCCGACGGAAAGATCCTGGGCTGCCATGCTTATGGTGCCCATGCTGCCGACATTATCCAGGAGGTCAGCGTGCTGATGTGTAAGGATACCACCATCCATGAACTTGCGGATATGGTTCACATCCATCCCACACTCTCTGAGATACTGAAAAACGCTGCGGAATCTTAATCCACAGCGTTTTTTGCTTACAATGCCTCGCGAGACCTAACACTTTATCGCTAGCATCATTATATCTTTATCCTGTTGAGTATCGCCGATAAACTTATTCAGGTTCTCCTCGATACTTACCACAAACGGTTCTGGTCTTGTATCTGTCTTCATCGCCTGGAGTGCTGCGCCAAGCATCTTGTTCTCGCCATACTGCTTGTGGTCTTTATTCTCTGCCGTGAGCACACCTTTATTAAATAGGTAGATCATCGTGCCTTTGGTCATCTCTATCTCACCCGATACATCCTCCAGACGGGTTATCTCCTGACCAACCATCACTGGAGCGTCGTGACCAGCATTATAGAATTTCAGTATCTTCGATGTCATGTCAATCACTCCTGCAAACATTGTCACAGGCTCGTTCCAGTTTCTCGACTCGCTGATAGCCTCTACTATCTGCTGAGGCTCTGTCTGTAACATCGATGCCGTACGGAACTGTGCCTTCGCCATCGCTGCTGCCATCGACGATTCTACGCTGTTGCCTGCCACGTCACCGATGCAGAAGAAGAGCTTGTCGCCTATGGTGTGATAGTCGCAGATACTTGTTCCGAAGGTGTTGGTAGGTGTCAGCTGAGCGTAGGCGGTGATATCCTTTGGCAGATGTGCCTTGGCGGCCTTGGCGCTGCTGTTCAGATTATGAGCCAGTCGCAGTTCCGTCTGCTCGCGCTCCTTCGACGATGCGTTTTCCTCCAGTATTGCACACTCTTTCTTCAGTTCCTCGTGGTCTTTCTTCAGTTTCCTGTCGGCATGTCTCTGATAGTTGACATAAACTACGAATCCCAAGAACAGTAGTATAAGTGCCCCAAACAGCCACATCTGTTTCATCCTTGCCTCCATGGCATGTTGCTTGGTCACAGTCTCTACGTTCTCTACTATCGTAGCCTGCTCGGCAGCATCGAGTTTCTTGGCGAGTGCCAGCGCATTGTTGAGCGAGTCGCACAACTGCATGCTTACCATTGCTGCAGAGTCTCGGCGTCCTGCCTGCAGGTTGGCTTCGTATTTCTTCAATAGCAGGTCATGGATATCGTCGAGTGTCATGGATTTCTCCTGAGTGTCGAGCAGTTCGTTCAGACTGTGGTAGTTGTCCACAGCCTCGTCCCATCTCTCAGCGGCTGCCAGATAGTCGTTGCCCTGGATCTTTCCCTCAGGAGTCTTGCTGAACTCTGTAGCTTTGAAATCCTCGAAGGCAGCGGCGGCCTCTTCTTTCTTGCCTTGTCCCTCAAGGGCGATGGCCTTGTAGATATTGAATCGTGCTATCTGTTTGTCGATATATTTCTTATCGGCATCGGAACGCTGTTCGTATTCGTTGATTATCTCTCCGAAATGGCCTATCCAACTCATCGCTTTCTGGTAGTCCTTGGTGTAGTTGCAGAAGTATGCGATGTTTATCAGACCGGCGATGGCGTTCTTATATGCCGACTCGGTGTGGTTTTTGTCGATATTTTCCTTATGTTTCTGATAGGCGCGGTTAAACCCGTCGTCGGCATCGTTTCCTCCATTTGTGGCCGACTGGCAGCAGCCGATGTAAATCAGCAGATTCACGTAGTCGCTAGTGGTGTCACATTGCAGTTCCTCGAGCCGGTTTGCTGCCGGTACACCCATCTTCAGCGTTCCCTCGTAGTCGCCTCTCACGCTGAGCAGGTTGGCCAGCCGTGAGGCTGTCATGGCATATATCTTCAGGTCTTCGGGCTTAGTGGAGCCCTCACATGCCTCGAGTGCTGTCATCCAGTAGAACTCAGCCATGCGGTACATCTTCTGTCTGTCGCTGGCATATCCTCTCCAATAGTAAGCCTCTGCTTGTGATAGACTGCCTATCTTTTCCAGGCTGTCGGCCAGTGTCAGCAGCTTGTCGTAGTCCCTCTGTTTGTGGGCTGTCTTTATAGCGCGCTCTGCGTTCTCACTCTGTTCCTTGGTAGGTCCGCTGCCACAGGCTGTCATCAGCATGGCAGCCATGACGAATACCATCCAGATCCTTGATTGCTTCATACTTCTCGCTTTAGTTTATTGTTATTTCTGTTGCAAAGATAACAATAAATCCCGAAACTCCAAAGAATTTCGGGATTTATTTCAAGATGTATGGTGATTATACGAGATGCTCTATGAGATCGGCACGGTCGCCGGGGAGCATGTCGATGACAGGTATTTCAACCATTGTGTAGCATCCTGGCTGCAGGCGCATCGAGGCGCGAGCCACATTGACAAGGACCTGACCAGTGAGGGCGGGGTTATTGATGCTCATATTGAACTCCAGACGCTGGTTCTGGGTCTTTCCGCTGACACCCTTGCGAACGAGGTTCACACCATGACCCATATCACGGACGTCGTCAACGCTCTCTACCTGGAATACATGAGTCTCGTCGCTGGCGAAGTAAGGATCGGCCTTGATGTCCTTTGCCACATCCTCGAGCTTTGCGCCCTCCTCGAGCTCTACATAGACCATACGGCGATGGATGCCCTCACCAAGGGGAATAGTCATTGAGAGCGCATTCTTAACCCCCTTCTTGGAACGTACACACACGCTGTGACCCATTGACATTCCTGGGCCGAAGTTGGTGTAGGAGAGACCCTTTGGAGCCAGGCTCTGCATCAGTGTGCGGACGATAGAGTCGGAACCCGGATCCCATCCTGCAGCAATGACACTCACGGTGTTTGTCTCCTGATTAAGCTTCATCAGACGCTCACGATAGCCACGGATATTGGTGTGGATATCGAAAGAATCGACAGTGTTGATGCCCAAAGGCAGTATCTGGTTGGCGTATTCTTCACAACTGCGTGTGGGAGTAGCCAGGATGGCCACGTCAACATCCTTCAGTTCACGGATGTCCTTTACCACTTCATACGCTGCAAGTTCTGCAGGCTTGTTCTCCGCACCGTTACGTCTTACAATACCTGCTACCTCAAAGTCGGGAGCTGTCTCAAGAGCCTCGAGTGCATACTTTCCGATGTTGCCGTAACCTACGACGGCTGCTCTGATTTTCTTCATATATCTTCTAATTTATGTTGGTTATTTGCTGTTTGCGGTTGCAAAAGTAATGCTTTTCTATTAAATAACGTAACAAAATGGAAGAAAAAATATCTAAAACGCTTCACTTTGTGACAAATTGAAAGTTTATTGGCTCTAAATGCAATAATATGTTAGCAAATCACGTTTAAATATATGTGTATATATACAAAATAGTAAGTTATGATAGAATATATTAAAGGTGAACTGACCGATCTCACCCCTGCCATGGCAACGGTAGAGGCTGCCGGTGTGGGTTACGGATTGAATATCTCGTTGAATACCTTCAGTGCCATTCAGGGCAAGAAAGAGGTGAAGCTCTATGTCTATGAGGCTATCAGGGAGGATGCCTACGTGCTCTTCGGGTTTGTCAACAAGAAGGAGCGCGAGATGTTTGAACTGCTTATCACGGTAAACGGTGTTGGAGCCAATACTGCGCGGATGATGCTCTCGGGCATGAGTGTGGCAGAGTTGTGCAATGCTATATCTACAGGTAACTCCAAGCTTGTCCAGAGTATCAAGGGAATTGGAAAGATGACGGCCCAGCGTATCATCGTTGACCTCAGGGATAAGATAGTGGCCTTGGGCATCGCTGAGGAGATACCTGCCGGAGGACAGATGCAGGCACCTGTCGACAATCAGGTGAAAGACGAGGCTGTCTCTGCACTTACTATGCTTGGCTTCTCGCCTGCGCCCACGCAGAAGGTGGTGCTGCAGATATTACAGCAGCAGCCTGACCTGTCTGTGGAACAGGTTGTGAAACTCGCGCTGAAACAGATAAAGTAAAACGTGTTCAAACGCCTGGCGTATATCGTGCTGGTTCTGCTGAGTGTGGTGGCGTTTGCTGCCCCCTCGGCTATGCAGATGAACCGGATTGTCGGAGATGATGATGTCATCCCCGATAGTCTTCTACGCGCGCACACTCCCGCGCAAGATGCGCCTACCCGTAGCCTTTGGCGTATACAGAAGACGGCTCCGATGGAAGTTGCCGACCTCGATTCCTCTGCCTTGGATCTCAGGATGCCTGAGAATATCAAGCAGACGGTGGAGTATGACGACTCGCTGAACGTGTATTACATCGGTTCGAAGATTGGTGACTCGTATCTCAACGTCCCGATACTGATGACTCCTGAGGAGTATCGTAAGTGGGTGGAGAGGAAGGCACTCTACGAGTTCTTCCACAAGAAAGACGCAGAGAACGTTGCCAATAATGGAAAGGATAAGTTCGATCTTATGGACATGCACTTCGACCTTGGACCGGCAGAGAAGATCTTTGGTCCTGGTGGGGTGCGTATCAAGACCCAGGGATCGGCAGAGCTCAAACTCGGAGCCACACTGAAGAATATCGACAACCCGTCACTGCCCATCAGAAACCGTAATACGACAAGTTTTGACTTCGACGAGAAGATAAACCTCAGCGTCAACGGAAAAGTGGGCGACAAGGTGAACATGAACCTCGGATATAATACTGATGCCACCTTCGACTTCGACACCCAGAATCTGAAACTGAAATACGAAGGCAAGGAAGACGAGATTATCAAACTCGTTGAGGCAGGAAACGTTACTTTCCCGTCGAACAACTCCTTGGTGAGGGGTGCCTCCAGTCTTTTTGGTATCCGTACTGATATGCAGTTTGGCAAGCTGAAGCTGCAGACCGTAGTGTCACAGAAGAAATCCACCTCACAGAGCGTCTCCTCAAAGGGAGGTGCTCAGACGGCACCCTTCGATATCGATGTGGCCAACTACGAGGAGAACCGCCATTTTTTCCTCTCGCGCTATTTCCGTGATCACTATGATGCCGCGATGTCCACACTGCCCAACCTCACCACGGGCATAGAGATAAATCGTGTGGAGATATGGGTAACTAACAAAAGCGGCAACAACCAGAACACCCGTAACATCATCGCCTTCACCGACCTCGGAGAAAATACGCGAGTGAGCAATCCTCAGTGGCAAACCACAGGAATGACTGTCCCAGCCAATGCCGCCAATGATGAGTACCAGACACTTGTAAGCCAATATGCCGCAGCGAGAGATATCGACCAGACAAGTACCGTGCTGACTGGTATCAATAATTTCGAGGGTGGGGTAGACTATGAGAAGATTGCCAGTGCCCGTCTACTCTCATCATCGGAATATACCGTCAACAAGTCTTTGGGATATATTTCCCTGAAGACAGGACTTCAGACAGACCAAGTGCTGGCTGTGGCCTTTGAGTTTACGGCAGGAGGTGTGGCATATCAGGTGGGTGAGTTTGCCAGCGACAACCCCCAGACATCACAGGCCCTCTTTGTAAAATCCCTGAAGAACACTTCAAACAACCCCAAGCAAGGCAACTGGGATCTGATGATGAAGAATGTGTATTACCTCGCCTCCAGCGTTGAGAAGACCCGTTTCCGTCTGGATATCAAATACCAGAGCGACACCGCCGGTGTGTATCTCTCATATATCCCTGACTCGAGGGTGAAGAACCGTACCCTGCTGAGGATGTTGGGTTGTGACCGTCTGGACAATAACAATAAGATGCATCCCAACGGCTACTTCGACTACATCGATGGCTATACCGTGAGCAACGGCCGTGTGTTCCTGCCGTCAGCAGAGCCCTTCGGTGATTATCTGCGCCATCAGCTGAGAAACAGCGGACTCACAGAAGATGAGGCTGATAAATTCGTGTTTGATGAACTCTATGACTCCACGAAGACAGTAGCCAAACAGATAGCGGAGAAGGATAAGTACTCGCTTGTGGGTCAGTTTAAGGGAACCAAGGCGAATGTGATATCGCTCAACGCATATAACGTTCCTCAAAGTTCTGTGAAGGTCACCGCAGGAGGTGTTCCGCTTCAGGAGGGAACAGACTATACCGTCGACTACTCTGCCGGTGAGGTTACCATCATCAACCAGAGTATCCTCGACGCAGGAACCAACGTCACTGCCTCGTATGAGTCGAACACCGAATACGGCATGCAGCGAAAGACGATGCTGGGCCTGAACTGGGAATACGACTTCTCTAAGAATTTCCAGATCGGCGGTACCATGATGCATCTCTCAGAACAAGCCCTGACATCGAAGGTCGTTATGGGTTCGGAGCCTTTGAAGAATACCATCTGGGGACTTAACGTAAACTGGAAACAGGAGAGTCAGTGGCTCACCTCTATGCTCAACAAGATACCCTTCCTGCATGTTACAGAACCATCGCGGATAACATTCTCCGGTGAGTTTGCACAACTCATCGCAGGTATGGCAGGAGGAACCCAGGACAATGCCTCGTATATCGACGACTTTGAGAATACGAAGAACTATATCTCCGTTGGACAGCCTGAGCGGTGGTCTATATCCAGCGTGCCAACGATGTTTGCTGAGAGCCGTGACAAGACAGGTGTAAGCAGCGGATATAACCGTGCACTGATGTCGTGGTATAATATCAACGATATCCTCACGAGCCGTAGTTCCACACTCACCCCCGCACATATCAAGAGCGACCTCGAACAACTCTCAAACCACTATGTACGAGAGGTGTATGTCAAGGAGCTCTATCCAAATCGTCAGCAGTCAAACTACAATGGTGCCACCTCGAAGCTCAATGTCCTCAACCTCGCATATTACCCCGAGGAACGCGGACCATATAACCTCACGCTCGACCTTAATACCGATGGTACGTTACGTCAGCCGGAGACGAAATGGGGCGGCATGATGAGAAAGCTCGATACCCCCGATTTCGAGCAGGCCAACATCGAGTATATCGAGTTCTGGATGCTCGACCCCTTTATCTATACCCGACAGCAGGGTACCGCATCCGACTATAGCGGCGACCTCTATATCAACCTCGGTGAGGTGAGCGAGGATATCCTCCGCGACGGAAAGAAATTCTATGAGAGCGGCATGCCTGTCGACGGAGGCAACGCCTTTACCACTACTCAGTGGGGAAAGATACCCCAGCAGGCCAGTCAGACCTATGCCTTTGCCACCACGTCAGGTTCCAGGGCACGTCAGGATGTGGGATTCAATGGTCTTAACGATGATGAGGAGCGAGGCTTCGGGGCATATAAGGACTGGCTCGACAAACTGGGTACTGTCGTTACTCGCGACAGTATCCTTCAGGCATGGTATAACGACCCTGCCGGTGACGACTATCACTGTTTCCGTGGCACAGACTATGACAATGAGCGCAAGAGCATCCTCGATCGTTACAAGCGTATCAACAATCCCCAGGGAAATTCACCAGATACCGATGACCGTACGGAGAGCTACGATACCAGTTACAAGGCAGGTCCCGACCTTGAGGATATCAACGAGGACTTCACCCTCAATGAGTATGAGCGCTACTATCAGTACAAGGTACATATCAGTCCTGAGATACTCGATGCCTATCGCAACGGTGCTGCACCCTCCGACTGTTTTATCACCGACATGCGTACCAGTGGTGTCAAACTGCGTAATGGCGATACGGCCAGTGTCAACTGGTATCAGTTCCGTATTCCCGTTCAGAAATATGAGCGTAAGGAAGGTTCCATCGCTGACTTTACCAGTATCCGTTTCATGCGTATGTTCCTCACGGGATTCCAGAAACCTATCGTGCTGCGATTCGGATCCCTCGACCTCGTACGTGGCGAGTGGCGAGTATACAAGCAGAGCCTGTCGAATAGTCCCGAGACAGGAAGTCTTGAGGTGAGTGCGGTGAATATCGAGGAGAGCAACGACAAGACCCCCGTGAACTACGTCCTCCCTCCAGGTATCTCACGTGTCACCGACCCCTCACAGCCACAGCTTGTGGAGAGCAACGAACAGGCGCTTAACATGGTGGTCAGGAACCTCAGTAGCGGTGAGGCCAAGGGAGTATATAAGAACACCTCGCTCGACCTGCGTAAATACAAGCGTATGCAGATGTTCACCCATGCCAACCACCTCGTGCCAGATGCCACTGACCTGAAGGACAATCAGTTGGCGGTGTTCATCCGTCTTGGTAGCGACTACAGAAACAACTACTACGAGTATGAGATACCCCTCCGTCTTACTCCCGACCGCAGTGACTATAGTCGTTACTCTGCAGCCGACCGCAGTGCGGTATGGCCAGAGGAGAACATGCTCGACATCAATCTCGATATCTTCACCCGTCTGAAGAAAGACCGTAATATCGCCAAGGCCAACGGCACGGCATCGTTTAATAAGGTCTTCAGTGGATATGACGAGGACCGTCCCGGCAATAAGGTGAGCATCATGGGTAACCCCTCGTTGGGAGAGATAAAGACGATGGTGGTGGGAGTGAGGAATGTCTCTGCCGAGGCCAAGTCGGGAGAGGTATGGGTCAACGAGCTGCGACTCTTGGAGACCAACAATGACGGTGGCTGGGCTGCATCGGGCACGATGAACGTCCAACTCTCTGACTTCGGTACGGTGAACGTCACCGGGCGGTATATCGGTGATGGTTTCGGAGGTCTTGAGGAGAGCGTGTCACAGCGTAGCACAGACACAGAGAAACAGTACTCCATCACCACTTCGCTCGAACTCGGAAAGTTCTTCCCCGACAAGGCGAAGGTGTCGGCACCCCTCTATTACTCCGTAACCAAGGAGGAGGTCCGTCCGCGATATAACCCACTCGACAGTGACATGCGTCTGAAAGATGCCCTCGATGCCTCAAAAGACCAGCATGAGAGAGACAGCATAGAGTCGTTGGCCATCACCCGTACTACAAACACCAACTTCTCTCTCTCCAATGTGAGATGGGGCATAAAGACCAAGCGTCACCCTATGCCTTACGACCCCGGAAACTTCTCTTTCTCCTACAGCCACTCACACCGTTATACATCAGGCGAGACTACCGTATATGAGAAAGAAGACAACTGGCGGGGAGCTCTCAACTACAGCTATTCGCCTGTATACAAGACCTGGGAGCCGTTTAAGAAACTCAAGGGAAAGTCAAAGTGGCTCAACTTCCCCAAGGCCATCGGACTCAACTACCTGCCTCAGAGCATATCCTTCAACTCAGAGATCACCCGTTCTTACTTTGAGTTGCAGGAGCGCGACCTTGAGAACATGTTAAGCCAGAACATCCCGCTCACATTCAATTCGATGTTCCGTTGGAACCGTGACTTCTCAATGCGCTGGGACTTCACCAAAAACCTGCACTTCAACTTCCAGAGTGCCACACACGCAGAGATCGAGGAGCCTTACACACCGGTAAACAAAGACCTCTATCCCGACCGTTACTCAGCCTGGAAAGACTCCGTATGGCAGAGTATCCGAAATCTCGGAACACCACTCGACTACCAGCAGCAGGCAACGGCCTCATATCAGTTGCCGCTCAACAAACTGCCTGTCCTCGACTGGATCAACAGCGATGCATCCTACACCGCAAACTACACATGGGTAAGAGGTACGGAGACAGCCAGTGGCACGTCATTGGGAAATACCATCACCAGCCGCCGTAACCTCAATGTCAATGCTGCATTCAATCTTGAGACACTCTATAATCATTTCCCCTTCCTGAAGAAAGTGAATGACCGTTTTAAGAAGTCGATAGCCAAGAAGCCCGCTAAACCCAAGACTCCCAAGACACCTAAGAATGCAAAGAATGCTGTTGATGCCGATAATGGCAAGACCCCGGCCCCGAAGAAGAATACCTATCAGCGCGAGATAACCCTCAAGCCTGATACCACCATAACCGTGGCTCATAACAAGAAATCGAAGCGTCTTATCGTCACTGCCCGTACCAAGGACGGTAAACCATATGACGTATCGTATAAAGTGATCGATGAGAATAAGATCCTCATCAAGTCGAAGGATACCGTAGGCATCCGACTCTCCATCGTTGTCAAGCCGCCGTTGGAGAACCAGTGGTGGTATAAGCCTGCCCAGAGTGCTGCCAGGCTGTTGATGATGGTGCGCAGCATCAATATCTCCTACCGTAACCAGTATTCGATGCTCCTTCCGGGCTTCATGCCTAATATCGGTGATGCCTTCGGACAGCGCTCTTCCGGAGGTCTCTCGCCTGGTCTTGACTTCGCTTTCGGAACCATTGGCGACAGCTATCTTGACAAAGCCTATAACAACGGATGGCTGCTCAAAAACGACAACGTGTCAACCCCAGCCAATGTCACCAGCTCCAACGACCTTCAGGTGCGTGCGGTTCTTGAGCCTTTGCGCGACCTGAAGATCGACCTCAACGCCTCACGTACCGATACCCGTGCCAAGAGTATCCAGTATATGTATGCCGGCATGCCTACCACCCATAGCGGAAGCTTTAACATGACTACCATATCACTGAAGGGAGCGCTCGAAGGCATAGGCAGTGCCGACAATGGCTATCGTTCCAATACCTTCGAGCATTTCTGTGATCTTATCCCGGAGTTTGCCCAGCGTGTGGCAGCGCAGTATCCCAAGCCTGGCTCAGTGGTTAATGCCCGTAATGTGGCCGAGGTGAACCAGTATTCTGCCGATGTGATGATACCTGCCTTCCTCGAGGCCTACACATCGAGCGGGAAGGGCAGTCTCGACATCTTCCCCACGCTGGCGAGGATGTTGCCTAATTGGTCCATAAGATATGGTGGGCTGTCTAAACTCACGTGGTTCAGCGAGCATTTCAAGTCGTTTAACATCAACCATGCCTATAAGTCGGTATTCAGCATCGGCTCCTACGCCTCTTACAGTGCTTGGCAGGAATATATGAACGGCCTTGGATTCACCGTCAACCAGTCCACCGGACTGCTACAGCCTTCATCAATGTATAATGTGTCAACGGTGAGCATCAACGAGTCGTTCTCGCCTCTGTTGGGTGTCGATGCAACATTCCAGAACGACCTCACGGCAAAGGTGGAGTATCGTCGTACCCGTGTGCTCAACCTCTCAATGACCAGTGTCCAGATCAATGAGTCGCGCTCCTATGACTGGGTGATAGGTCTCGCCTACAAGCTCCGCGATTTCAACCTCTTCGGAGCCGGTGGAAACCGCAAGGTGAAGAAGGCTCAGACACGGAAATCCGGCAAGTCGGGGCAGTCAGGTCAGACAAGTGAGTCACGCAGCAGCGGTTCCCGCTCAGGCGTCAATCACGACCTCAACTTGCATCTTGACATCTCCTTCCGTCAGCAGGCCGCCATAACACGAGATATTGCCACCCGTACCTCTGCGGCATCGAGTGGCAATAGTGCGTTGAAAGTGTCGTTTATGGCGGATTATACCTTGAGCCGTCTGCTTACCCTCTCGGCCTATTACGACCGTCAGACGAATACTCCTCTCTTGGCATCCTCAAGCTATCCCACCACCACTCACGACTTCGGTCTGTCAGTGAAGTTCTCGCTTACAAGATAGCGAGAGCCTGCTTGATATCGTCGAGGATATCCTCCACGTCCTCTATACCTACGCTCAGACGGATAAGGTCTGGGGCAACGCCTGCCTCGCGCAACTGCTCGTCAGAGAGCTGACGATGGGTGTGAGATGCAGGGTGAAGCACACATGTGCGTGCATCAGCCACATGGGTCACGATGTTTATCATCTTCAGTGAGTCCATCCACTTGATGGCTGTCTCGCGGTCTCCCTTCAGTCCGAAGGCGATGACACCGCATGAGCCGTTGGGCAGGTATTTCTGTCCCAAGGTGTATGCCTTATCGCCTGGCAGACCACAGTAGTGAACCCATGCCACCTTGTCGTTCTGGCTCAGGAACTCAGCCACCTTCTGTGCGTTCTTGCAGTGCTGTGCCATACGCAGGTGGAGTGTCTGCAGTCCGAGGTGTAGCAGGAATGAGTTCTGTGGTGCCGGTATGCTTCCCAGGTCGCGCATCAGCTGTGCCACGAGCTTTGTGGTGAAGCCCATCTTGCCGAATGCCTTCACGTATGTCAGTCCGTGATACGACTCGTCGGGAGTACAGAGCCCGGGGAACTTCTCTGCATTTGCAAGCCAGTCGAAGTTACCGCTGTCAACGACCACACCACCCACCTGAGTGGCCATTCCGTCCATGTATTTTGTGGTAGAGTGGGTGACGATGTCTGCGCCCCACTCGAAAGGACGGCAGTTTATAGGCGTCGCGAAGGTGTTGTCCACAATCAGGGGTACGCCGTTTTTATGCGCTATCTTTGCGAATTTCTCGATGTCGAGCACTGCGCATCCAGGATTGGAGATGGTCTCTCCGAAGAGAGCCTTCGTGTTAGGACGGAAAGCTGCCTGTATCTCCTCCTCGCTGGCCTCCTGTGACACGAATGTACACTCGATGCCTAATTTCTTCAGTGTTACACCGAAGAGGTTGTATGTGCCACCGTATATCTCGTTTGATGTCACAAAGTGATCACCGCTCTGGCAGATATTGAAGATGGCGTAGAAGTTGGCTGCCTGACCGCTCGATGTCAGCACTGCACCCACACCGCCTTCGAGAGCTGCTATCTTCGCAGCCACAGCATCGTTGGTGGGGTTCTGGAGGCGGGTATAGAAATATCCCTCCTTCTCGAGGTCAAACAACTTTGCCATCTCATCGGAGTCATCGTATTTGAATGTCGTCGACTGGATGATTGGCAACTCTATGGGTTCTCCGTTCTTGGCCTTATAGCCTGCCTGTACGCAAAGCGTGCCCTGTCTCAGTTTCTTGTCCATTTGTATGTCGGTTTGAATTTTTGCCTGCAAAGGTACAGATTTTTTTGTAAATCCGTACCTTTTTTCGGGAAAATCTTTAGCGATACCCATCGGTGCTGCAGGCCTATGCTATATACAGTTTGCCTAATCTTTGATTTACAACACATTGGTTTGTATATGACTCGTATACAATAATGAATGTAGAGAACAATATAGATCTGCAAAATGGCAATCGCTTGCAACATAGATTGAAATGCATATCTCATAAATATGAACGGAGAGTCATGCAGTCGAATGGTTGATGTCTTTTGCAAATGATTCGTTTAAGCGTATGAAAGTTGCAGGATCATACCCTTTAGGTTTCCTTGCTGCATATTCGCTTGAGGCTAATTCTACAAGCGAGAAGAAAATAATAACAGGAATCAAAGGGCATAGATAGAAAAGCCATGTTGTCCGAAGGCGTTTTGACAACCTGAACCACAATCCTAATAATGGCAGCAAATAGATGGGATAAAGCCAAATGGTAAGCACCATACCCCATCGGCAGATTTCATCAACAGTCGAACGGATAGGAGCATCAAAGAAAAATACAGACGCGAAGAAAAATAACGGCCACAGTGTGAGCGATAGAATCATGAGCCAGAAAAATGTTTTCTGAAGACCTGTAGGCTGCTCTCCCAATATGCGAGCTGCTAATCCTTTTGGTTTGGAATTTATTTTCATTTCTGTCATTAATTGGCATTTCGAGTGCAAATATAGTCTTTTATTCTTGAAGAAACAAACATATTGGCAATTATGTTGCCCTTTCGTGAACGCTCCATTGCCCACAAAGTACTTGCAACCCTGTCCTTTCCCATTTTGCCTTTATTTTAGGCCGAATTGCGTTAATTCTCCAAAATCCGTTGTTCTTTACAAGTTTTTTTTGTATCTTTGTAGCCGAATATGGAAGAAACTGACAAAATACCACAAGCGTGGAATAAATTCTATCTGAAGGACGTGTCGTTCGTCAATCTTATGACACGGCGTATCTTCAATGTCCTCATCGTGGCTAATCCCTACGATGCATTCATGCTCGAGGACGACGGACGAATAGACGAGAAGATCTTCGACGAGTATATGGAACTGGGAATGCGCTACCCGCCATCGTTCACACAGGTGTCGACGACGGAAGAGGCCAGTGCGGTGATGAAGACCACCGATGTGGATCTCGTGATATGTATGCCGGGTAATGCCGATAACGATGCCTTTACTGTTGCCCGAGAGGTTAAGGCAGCCCATCCGAATATACCATGCGTGGTGCTCACACCGTTCTCGCATGGTATCACCAAACGAATAGAAAACGAGGATATGTCGGTGTTCGACTACGTGTTCTGTTGGCTGGGAAACACCAACCTGATCATGTCGATCATCAAGCTGCTCGAGGACAAGATGAACATCGAGCACGATATCAAGGAAGCCGGTGTGCAGATGATACTGCTCGTCGAGGACAACATCCGCTTCTACTCCTCCGTGCTGCCCAACTTGTATAACTATATCCTCGCACAGTCCAAGCGCTTCTCCACCGAGGCCCTCAATCCCCACGCTGCAGCACAGCGAAAGAGAGGTCGTCCCAAGGTTGTGCTTGCCACAAACTTCGAGGAGGCCATGCAGCTCTATGAGAAGTATCATGAGAACACCCTCGGAGTCATATCCGATACCCGTTTCCCGATGAAGTCAGTGCCCGGCAGACTCTCGCACGTGGAGGAGGGCGACCCGGAGGCAGGATTGAAGCTGCTGCGCGAGATACGCAGGCGTGACGAGTACGTGCCGCTGATACTCGACTCCTCGGAGACGCTCAACCGCGCCAAGGCCGAGGCTTTAGGGTTCCACTTCATCGACAAGAACTCCACGAAGATGAACGTAGACCTCCATAAACTGATGGAGGAGCACATGGGATTCGGTGACTTCATATTCCGTGACCCGAAGACGAAAGAGGAGATTGCGCGGGTGACTTCCCTGAAGGAACTCCAGGACAACATCTTCAAGATCCCTACGGAGTCGTTGAAGTATCATGTCTCACGTAACCACATGAGCCGATGGCTTACAGCACGTGCTATCTTTCCCGTTTCGGCATTCCTCAAACACGTAACATGGCATAAGCTCCAGGATGTGGATGCCCACAGACAGATCATCTTCGATGCCATCGTACAATACCGAAGGATGAAGAACATCGGAGTGGTTGCAGTGTTTGACCGCCTGAAATACGACCGCTACGCCCACTTCGCTCGTATCGGAGAGGGCTCGCTGGGAGGAAAGGGCAGAGGTTTGGCATTCCTCGACCAGGTTATAAAGCGTAATCCGGAACTCAATAAATACGAGAACGCTCCAGTGATGATTCCGAAGACGGTGGTGCTGTGTACTGACTTCTTCGATGAGTTTATGGAGAAGAACAATCTCTACCCCATAGCACTGAGCGACGCTCCCGACGAGGAGATTCTGAAACATTTCCTCAGGGCACAGCTGCCCGACTCGCTGATAGCCGACTTCTTCACCTTCTTCGATGCCGTGAAGTCCCCTATCGCCGTGCGCTCAAGTTCACTGCTCGAGGACTCCCACTACCAGCCGTTTGCCGGCATCTACAGCACCTATATGATTCCTCTGCTGGAGGATAAGTACGAGATGCTCCGTATGTTGGCGTGTGCCATCAAGGGCGTGTATGCGTCGGTATACTACAAGGATTCGAAGGCATATATGCTCGCCACGCAGAACGTCATCGACCAGGAGAAGATGGCGGTGATACTGCAGGAGGTGGTAGGAAAACAGTATGGCGACCTCTACTATCCGAACTTCTCAGGAGTGCTGCGCTCGCTGAACTATTACCCTATCGGTGACGAGACTGCAGATGAGGGTATAGCAAGCTTGGCCCTCGGTCTGGGAAAATATATCGTTGACGGAGGACAGACGCTGAGGGTGTCGCCGTATCATCCCAATCAGTTGCTTCAGACATCGGAGATGGAGACGGCACTCAGCGAGACACAGACACGCTTCTACGCCCTCGATATGTCGCATGTGGGCGATGATTTCAAGGTGGACGACGGCTTCAATATCAAGTCGTTGAGAGTGAAACAGGCCGATGCCGACGGAAGTCTTACATATATCGCCTCTACCTACGACCCTGTAGACCAGGTGATACGCGACGGAATCTACGAGGGCGGACGCAAGATCATCTCCTTCTGCGGAGTCCTCCAGCAGGGTATCTTCCCATTGCCGGAGCTCTTGCAGATGGCACAGAAATACGGCTCTGAGGCGATGAAACGACCTGTGGAGATAGAGTTCGCCTGTAACCTGAACAACGATCGCACGGGCGAGTTTTACCTCTTGCAGATACGACCTATCGTGGACTCTAAGCAAGTGCTCGATGAAGACCTGCAGAAGATACCTGACGAGCAGTGTCTGCTGAGGTCAAACAACTCCCTCGGACATGGTATCTCTGAGGATGTGGTGGATGTGGTGTATGTGAAGACGGATGAGAACTTCACGGCAGCAAACAATCCTGCCATCGCATCGCAGATAGAGAAGATCAACCAGCAGTTCCTCGCTGCCGACAAGAACTACGTGCTGATAGGTCCGGGGCGCTGGGGCTCAAGCGACTACTGGCTGGGCATACCGGTGAAGTGGCCGCATATCTCGGCTGCAAGGGTGATCGTGGAGTCTGGATTGAAGAACTATCACGTTGATCCCTCACAGGGAACTCACTTCTTCCAGAACCTGACATCGTTCGGAGTGGGATACTTCACCATCAATACATATACCGGCGACGGGGTGTTCCAGAAAGAGGTGCTCGACAGTATGCCGGCAGTGCAGGAGACGGAGTTTGTGCGTCATGTGAGGTTTGACAAACCGCTGAAGATCATGATGGACGGAAAGAAACAGACGGGAGTGGTGATGCTGCCGCAGGAGAAATAATAAATATAACTAACATAATATTCAAGACTATGAATCTGAATCTGACAGCTAATATTAAGATGCCTGACCATGAGTTGAGACGTCAGGTGATAGAATTGTGCAAGAAGGTGGAGAAACCTCTGCTTAAACTCTCTACAAAGGACTATGTGGAGAATGGTCTGGGACATCTCGTGGAGAAGTTTGACGGACAGGCGGGTCTGGTGAACATCGAGGTGTTTAATGAACTGCAGCATACCATCACCGGATGGCCAGGAGGAAAACCTGATGTTGACGACAGTACTCGTCCTGAACGTGCAAAACCGTATCCTAAGAGGGTGATAGTATTCTCTCCTCATCCCGACGATGATGTCATCTCCATGGGAGGTACCATCCGACGGCTGATGCAGCAGAAACATGATGTGCACGTGGCTTACGAGACATCTGGAAATATCGCTGTGGGTGATGAGGAGGTGCGTCGTTTCATGCATTTCATCAACGGATTCAACACCATCTTCGCCAATGGCTCCGACGAGGTTATCAAATATAGCTATCAGACGGTGAAGAACTTCATCAAGAACAAGAAGGAAGGGGACCTTGACACAGAACAAATACTGCGCCTGAAGGGACTTATCCGTCGTGGTGAGGCTCGTCTGGCCTGTGAGTATAACGGCATCGACAGCAAACATATCCATTTCCTCGACCTGCCGTTCTATGAGAGTGGAAAGATTGAGAAACTGCCTATGACGGAGCAGGATGTGACACCTATCCAGGATTTTATCTCTGAGATTCAGCCGCATCAGATATATGTGGCAGCCGACCTTGCCGATCCTCATGGCACGCATCGTAAGTGTACTGACGCCGTGCTTGCCGCCATTGACGAGGAGAAGAAGTCTGGGGCAGAGTGGCTCAAGGACTGTAGGGTATGGATGTATCGCGGAGCATGGGCTGAGTGGGATGTGGCTGACATAGAGATGTGTGTGCCTATGAGTCCTGAGGAACTCAGGGAGAAACGTAATGCGATACTGAGACATCAGAGTCAGATGGAGTCGGCTCCGTTCCTGGGCAATGACGAACGACTCTTCTGGCAGCGTGCAGAGGACAGGAATCGTGAGACAGCACGTCATTATGATGAGCTGGGCCTGGCTTGTTACGAGGCGATGGAGGCGTTTGTGGAGTATAAGTTTTAGAGGTGGTTGGAAGTGAGAAGATATTTCTTATTATTTATTATTTATTTTTTATTCAGTTCGGCTTGGGCTCAATACAACATCATCCCTTTGCCACAGAGCATAGAGCTACAGAAGGGTGACCCGTTTATCCTCGATGCCACAGTCCAGATACTGGCTACGGGAGAGTTGCAACAGGAGGCTGAGTTCTTGAAGCAGTATCTCAATGAACTGGTGGGGGAAGACTTTACCATCGCAACGAAGAAAGTCATGAAGGTGCGTTATATCGTGCTGGCTGTATCTCCAAAAGTGCCTGTCCGTGAGGGGTATGTGCTTACTGTCAATAGTAAGGGCATAACAATCCTTGGAGGCTCTGCTGCAGGGGTCTTCTATGGCATTCAGACACTGCGTAAGACGCTGGCATCACCATCAGAAGAGTCGTTTGTCAAGATGTTCCAGTTGAAGGCTGCAGTAATCAAAGATGAGCCACGATTCTCATGGCGAGGCATGCATCTGGACTGCTCGCGCCACTTCTGGTCCATAGGCTTCACAAAGAAGTTCATCGACCTCCTTGCGCTCCATAACATGAACACTTTCCACTGGCATATCACTGACGATCAGGGGTGGCGCATAGAGATAGAGAAATGGCCAAGGCTTACTGAGGTGGGCGCTCACCGCTCAGGTACGATTATCGGAACTAACAGCGATATCGATGACGGAATCCCTTATGGCGGCTATTACACCAAAGCTGAGGCACGTGAGATAGTGGCGTACGCCGCTGCACGACATATCACTGTCGTGCCGGAGATTGACATGCCAGGACACATGCTTGCTGCTCTCGCCAGTTATCCTGAGTTGGGATGTACGGGCGGACCATATCAGGTAGGTCATTATTGGGGTGTCTATAAAGATGTGCTCTGTGTGGGTAATGAGCGGGTGTATCAGTTTGTTGAGGATGTGCTAGCGGAGATTATGGAGATATTCCCATCGGAGGTGATACATATCGGAGGCGACGAGACGCCTACGGAGAAGTGGGAGACTTGTCAGAAGTGTCAGGCTCTCGGACTCTCGAAGGATAAGATACAGGCTCATTTCACTAAGCGTGTGTTCGACTATCTCACAGCCCATCATCGCAGGGTTCTTGGATGGGACGAGATATTGGAGGGTTGTCCTCAGGATGCGATGATAATGTCATGGAGAGGCTCTGCCCCGGGAGCGAAGGCGGCAGAGGCAGGGCATGATGTGGTGATGGCTCCTACGACTCACTGCTATTTCGATTACCAGCAGGTGGAGAACAGGGAGTTTGAACCCAGCCGTTGTGGAGGATTCATACCCATTGAGAGGGTGTATTCTCTTGACCCCGCACCTGACACACTCTCTCCAGAGGCTCGCAGGCATATCTTGGGCACTCAGGCCAACCTGTGGTCGGAATATATTACCAACGAGGAAATGATGGAATATCAGGCTCTGCCACGAATGTCGGCACTCTCAGAGGTGCAGTGGACACGGCCGGAGCGTAAGGACTATGAGGGATTCAAAGAGAGACTGACCTTATTCACGAAGTTCCTTGATTATATGAATTACAGATATTGTAAACATCTGTGGCCGGAGAGGCAGATGAAGAGCAGGTGGCAGTTTTAGTGTTATGGAATATATAAAACAGTTCCCGGAATTGTTCGGAGGGAAGAAGGTGATGTATGTGCATGGCTTCGGGTCGTCAGGACAGAGCGGCACGGTGACACGCATCCGAGAGGTGCTGCCTCTGGCGGAGGTAATAGCTCCTGACCTACCCATCCATCCTCAGGACGCTATGGATCTTTTGTGCAGTATCTGTGAGAAGGAGAAACCTCACCTTATCATCGGAACCTCGATGGGAGGTATGTATACGGAGATGCTCTACGGCTTTGATCGTATCCTCGTCAACCCCGCCTTGCAGATGGGCGACACGATGAAGGAACACGGTATGATTGGTGTCCAGCATTTTTCTAATCCACGTAAGGACGGAGTGCAGGACTTCATGGTGACAAAGGCTCTGGTGAAGGAGTACAAGGAGATGACGGAACAATGTTTCGCTCAGGTCTCTGAGCAAGAGAAGACACGGGTATGGGGCCTTTTCGGTGATGAGGATACTACGGTGAACACCTATGACCTGTTTCGTGAGCACTATCCTACGGCAATACGTTTCCATGGCGAGCACAGGATGAACGACAACTCGTTTAGGCACTCAGTAGTGCCTGTGATACGCTGGATAGACGATCGTCAGGAGGGTAGGGAGCGTCCTATAATATATATAGGTGTCGACTCACTCATCGATAAGTACCAGAAGCCGATGAGTTCTTCGCAGAAGACCATTCGGACGCTGTTGGAGAACTATCAGCTATATTTCGTGGCTCAGGCTCCTGCCGATGCCAGGCAATATGAGGATATCAACCGGTGGTTGTATGAGTATGTTAACGTGCCTGCATGGGGACATACGGTATTCACCAATCAGAGGGAGCTCCTCTATGGCGACTATTTCATCTCGACAGATGAGAAATGGAACGGAATGGCTACTCATCTGCAGTTTAGTAGCGATACCTTCAAGACATGGGATGACGTATCAGAATATTTTTCACGATTAGGAGGTCAATGAGTAAGTGAAGACGGCAATCATTGGTGGAGGTGCTGCAGGATTCTTTCTCGCCATCAGCCTCAAGGCGATGTGCAGGGAGATGGAGGTTACTATCTTCGAGAAGTCGAAGAAGGTATTGTCGAAGGTGGAAATCTCTGGGGGAGGACGCTGCAACTGCACCAATAGTTTTGCCCAGGTAAGAGACCTGCAGTATGTCTACCCTCGTGGGCATCGGCTGATGAAGCGCCTCATGAAAGGCTTTTCGCAGAAGGATGCATGCGAATGGTTCGAGAGTCACGGGGTGAGGCTCGTCACTCAAGAAGACCAGTGCGTGTTCCCGATGTCGCAGAACTCGCATTCGATAATAAACTGTTTCCTGGCAGAGGCTCGCCGACAGGGTGTGGAGGTAATTACAGAGACAAAGATCGTATCACTTGATGAACTCAGCGGATATGACTTCGTGGCAGTGACTACAGGAGGCTCTCCAAAGGCTGAAGGACTGAAATGGCTCGCCGACAAGGGGCATGATATAGAGACGCCTGTGCCTTCACTCTTCACGTTAAGGATAGACGACAAGGACTTGCAGGCACTGATGGGAACGGTGGTTGAGCGTGCCGTTACGATGATTCCCGGAACAAAGATGCGAGCTGAGGGTCCGCTGCTTATAACCCACTGGGGAATGAGCGGGCCTGCCATCCTTAAACTGTCGAGCTATGCTGCACGGCATTTGGCAGAAAGAGACTATAAGGTGCAGCTTGCCGTGAACTGGACAAACCTGCGCGACACAGAGGTTCTCTCTGCACTCGACGAGATAGCCATACGCTGCTCTCAGAAACAGTTACAGACGATAGCTCCTTGTGGCATACCATCACGCCTCTGGAATTATCTTGTCAATAAGTGTCTTGGCAATAGGGCCAGTGGCCGATGGGGCAGTCTGAACAGGAAAGAACTTAACCGTCTGGCAAACATACTCAGCGGGGGCGATATGTATCAGACGACAGGCCGTGCAGTGTTTAAGGATGAGTTTGTCACATGTGGCGGAGTGTCGCTCTCGTCGGTAAGTCCTGTTACACTCGAAAGCAAGATAATACCTCACCTGTATTTTGCTGGTGAGGTGCTTGATATAGATGGAATAACAGGAGGCTTTAATTTCCAGGCTGCCTGGACAACGGCATATACCGTAGCTCAGTCAATCGCCAGATCATGCCATGAGTCATGCCAGGTGGAGCCCGTCGTCTGAGATGGTGATAAGCCGGCGACGGTATAAGTCGCCTACAGCCTGCTTAAAGGCTTTCTTCGATACCCCGAAACGTGCGGATATCTCTTCCGATGGCGACTTGTCGCCAAGATCGCAGTAGCCATCGTGCTCATACAGATATCGCAGCAGGCTCTCAGCAAAGTCAAGAGCACGTTCACGACCGGTGGTATTCTGATATCTCTCTACCTTTGCCGTGGCCATCAGTCGATGAGTCTTCTCGTCCTCCATGATGTACACGTAGTAGGTCTTGCCTATCTCCATGCGCTGCTTCTGCTCACGGAAGGGACAGAAGAGATCCTTCATCAGTCCCCACTTCAGGAAGGCGCCGTACTCATTAGTCCAGGCACACTCCAGATAGGCAAACTCGCCCACTTTGGCGATAGGATGCTCTGTGGTGGCAATGGTACGCTCATCCTGATCGAGATAGATAAACACTTCTATCTCGTCACCTATCTTCATGTCGCGGGTGACATAGCGGTTTGGCAAGAGGATATTTCCTTCGTCGCCTCCGTCGAGATAGAGTCCGAACTCAAGGCGTTTCTTTATTCTGAGTCTGTGGTATTCTCCGAGTTTAAGCATGGGTCTGATGTTTCTGATGATTCTGTGATTTCTGATGATTCTGGCGATTCCTTGGCCGAGGCAGGGATTTCGATGATACCATCGCGAAGATGGATGGTGCGGTCTGTGAGCGATGCAAGAGTCTCGTCGTGCGTTACTATCACAAATGTCTGCCCAAACTTGTCGCGGAGGTCGAAGAACAGTTGGTGGAGTTCTTCCTTGTTCTTCGTGTCGAGTGATCCAGATGGCTCGTCAGCGAGAATCACGGCAGGGTTGTTCACCAGGGCACGGGCTACGGCCACTCTCTGCTTCTCTCCTCCAGAGAGCTCATTGGGCTTATGGCTGGCACGATCAGCGAGACCCATGAAGTCCAGCAGTTCCTTGGCACGCTCCTTAGCCTGACGATGTGACATGCCTGCGATATATGCAGGAATCATGATATTCTCGATGGCAGTGAACTCAGGCAACAGCTGATGAAACTGGAACACGAAGCCCAGATGCTTATTACGGAAGTCTGATAATTTCTTTGATGACATCTTTGTTACATCGATGCCGTCTACGATCACACTTCCTGTATCAGGACGATCCAGTGTACCTATTATCTGCAGGAGTGTGGTCTTACCTGCTCCTGAGGGACCTACGATACTCACTACCTCACCTTTGTCGATATGCAAGTCGATGCCCTTGAGCACTTGCAGTGAACCGAAACTCTTTGTTATATCCTTAATATCTATCATTTGTCTTAACTCCTTAACTCCTTAACTCCTCTCCTTCTTATGTATCCAACGCAGTATAGCATCATATACACTCGACTCCTCATGGTGCTGAGCCTCAGTAAAACTCATACGGTCTTCTTTCGTGTCGCCATACTGGTCAGGGAAGATAATCATAAGATTCTTGCCTGAATAGTATCTCGTGAGTTCATCTGGCAGACGCTCGATGGCATTCTTATAAGATATGGTTCCCTTACGGGCGGAGATTACCACAAAGAGATGATCGTCAGCGATAGTGGTAGCCAGACGAGGAAGCTCATTCCAATGTCCCATGGGCGTATATTCTGCACGCACGCTGGGATGGTTGTTGTTGATAAACTCCGCAATAAGTGACAGAGACTCCTGACGGCCATGAAACTGTATACGGCAATCCAACTGCTCTGCCATCCTGCTCAGACGTTCCAGCCATCTGTGGAATCCAGGCTCGAACTCAGCCCTCGAAGGCACACATACCTGAATACGTCGCAGAGTATTCAGGGGCTGTATGAAGCGAGTGAGGATAATCTGACGGTTCAGGCCGTTATAGAGACTCTGGATGAAGTCGCCCCAGAACTTTGGACTGATGTCAGTATGCACGTGCATGCCCATCACAATCTCAGAACAAGCAAACTCCCTGAAGGCATGTTTGATGCCATTGGCGATGTTCGACGCCAGTCTTACCTGCGTCTGCATCTGCACATCGGCTGCATTAGCCTGTTGCTGAAGACTCTCAAGGAGCTGAAGACCCTGTTTGCGTCCTAAAGCGGATTTCTGGTCATCATATACCACATTGAGTGCTACCAGGCCGCGATTCAGTTTCTGATTCCTGAGCAGCACTGCGAGACTGAGCAGCCCTGGCGCGATATCGGGATACTTCACACAGAGCAGAATTTTCTCATCATCCCCCTGAGCCTCACTCTCTTCTTTCCACTTTCCTCTTTCAGCAAGTACTATCTGTTGTGAGGCATGCTGGGTCATAATAGTAGAAATGATACATGTCACGAGTATCATGATTACGACACCATTCAACATATCATCGTTGACCAGATATGTGCCTGGCGACACCTCCAGACGCATTCCCACCATTACCATCGCGATGGCTCCTGCAGCATGGGCAGAGGTAAGTCCGAACATCATGTTCCCATCGCGCTGAGGCAGACGGAACAGCAGAGACGAGATATATGCCGCCACAGCCTTTCCGAAAGTTCCAAAGAAGGCGATGAGGAACACTACCCATAACACATTGCCTCCGGAAAACAGTGTCCTCACGTTGATAAGCATTCCCACACCGATAAGGAAATAGGGAATGAATACAGCATTACCGATAAACTCAATACGGTTCATCAGTGCCGATACGCTGGGGATGTATCTGTTGAGGATGAGTCCGGAGAGAAAGGCTCCGAAAATTCCCTCTAGACCGATGAAATTCGACATCGCGGCAGAGAAGAACATCACTGCGAGCACGAAGATATACTGCATCACAGAGTCGCTGTATCTGCGAAGGAAATACCTTGCCAGCTTAGGGATGAGTATTATCGAACCGGCGATGAATGATGCGAGTTTCAGTATGAAGCCCAGCCAGAACAGGAATCCTCCTCCTTTCTCAAAGGCTCCTGACAGTGCCGCTATCATCACCAACGCCATAAACAGGGATATCATTGAAGAGCCTACGGAGAGTTGTACTGACGGGTGTTTCTGCAGGCCGTATCGTCCTACTATCGGGTATGCCACAAGCGTGTTTGAGGCCATGATACATCCCAAAAGGAACGATGCAGGATGGGAATATCCCAACAGCGTCTGTGCCATGATATACGTGAGCATCAAGGGTAAAAAACATGTCAGCAGTCCAAAGCCGAAGAAATACCTGGAGTTTTTCTTCAGACTCTCAAGGTCCATCTCAAGACCTGCGAGGAACATGATATAATATAGTCCCACACTGCCGAATATCTCGAAGGATATGTCGCGCTCAAGGATATTGAATCCATGACAGCCTATCACGACACCTGCGAGCACCATTCCGATGATATGCGGGATACGCAGTTTACTCATCACTATAGGTGCGAAGAGAATAATCATAAGCACCACGAAGAATATCAGCGTGGGGTCGGTGATGGGCAAATATGAGGCAATCATTCTCATTTCAAGTGCAAAGGTAGTGCTTTTTTTGGAAAGAAATGTGAATAATGTGAATAATTGATTCAAAAAATAAAAAAAAGTAGTAACTTTGCAGCCAAAATTATACATTCAAAATAAAATTAGACTTATGAAAGTAGCAATTGTAGGTGCGAGTGGAGCAGTAGGACAGGAGTTCCTGCGTATCCTCGCAGAGAGAAATTTTCCAATGGATGAACTGGTGCTGTTTGGCTCTGAGCGCAGTGCCGGAACGAAGTACACCTTCAAAGGCAAGGAGATAGAAGTGAAGCTCCTGCAGCACAACGATGACTTCAAGGATGTCGACATCGCCTTCACATCTGCTGGCGCTGGCACCTCTAAGGAGTTTGCAGAGACAATCACAAAGTATGGTGCTGTGATGATTGACAACTCTTCCGCCTTCCGTATGGACGATGATGTGCCCTTGGTAGTTCCTGAGTGTAATGCTGAGGATGCCTTGAACCGTCCCCGTGGCATCATCGCCAACCCAAACTGTACCACTATCATGATGGTTGTTGTTCTCCAGCCTCTAGAGCAGATCTCACATATCAAGCGTATCCACGTGGCATCTTATCAGAGTGCCTCTGGTGCCGGAGCAGCTGCTATGGCTGAGCTTCAGCAGCAGTATAAGGAGATGGTTGAAGAAGGTGAGGTAAAGACTGTCAAGAAGTTTGCTCATCAGTTGGCTTATAATGTTATTCCCCAGATTGACGTGTTCCAGCCTAATGGATACACCAAGGAGGAGATGAAGATGTTCAACGAGACTCGCAAGATCATGCATACTGATGCCAAGTGCTCTGCCATGTGTGTTCGCGTAAGTTCTCTGCGCTCTCATTCAGAGTCAGTATGGATCGAGACAGAGAAGCCCATCAGCGTTGAGGAGGCACAGAGGGCTATCGCCGCTGCTCCTGGATGTACTCTGAAGGACGATCCTTCTACTCTCACTTATCCTATGCCTCTCGAGACAGCCGGCAAGGATGATATTTACGTAGGCCGTGTGCGTAAGGATCTGAGCGACGACTGTGGTCTTACCTTTTGGCTCTCTGGCGACCAGATCCGTAAGGGTGCTGCTCTGAATGCCGTCCAGATTGCTGAGTACCTCGTTAAGGTAGGAAATGTCAGGTAAGATATTATATAGGGCAGTCCTTATGGCTGCCCTTATGTTTACTTGTAGCTGTGGCGCTGGCGATGATGACGGACAGCGTCTGGGCGAATATATCGTAGGAACATGGTATCGTGGATGGGATAAGGGTGATGTCATCATCGATGGTGATACGGATCTGGAACCGGAGAATTTTTCCTATGATAAGTTTGTATTCATGCCTGATGGCAAATATAATGGTATGATGCGTAATGGCTCTTTCACTGCATACGATGTGTTTGGTGACGTCATATACGAAGGAACATACCGTTGTGATAACAATAACCTTAGACTGGAGTTTGTCAATGAGTCAGGCAGCAACCAGAAAATCCTGGCACAGGTGATGTCTTTTACGGAAGACACCATTACGCTACGCTATGAAAACGAGGAATACAATGTTACCGTCACAATGATTATAAGGAAGAACTATTCTTCTTCCACATCCTCTTTGTAGAAGGTACGGTAAACGGTAATCTGATTATATGCTGTAAAATATCCCAGGCAACCTCCTGTGAAATTCTGCATGGGGTTGGTGCCTGTGTTGTCCATCAGTTGCATGGAGTAGAGATAGTCGTATGAGCGCTGGTCTATGGCTCTGATAAGGATCTTTAGCTCGTCTCCGTCATTAAGCTGGTTTTTCTCCTGAGTCTTCCCGTCATGGAAGAATGAGAACAGCTGTTGCAGTTCCTTGTTAGGATTCTGTTCATCGCGCATCACAGCCCAGCGATGGCCTACACCGTTGCGATATATATGCATATAGTACCAGCTGTCTTCATTGGGGATGTCCTGTATCTTAAGGTCGCCAAAACAGATTCTCTCCGATCCAACCTTCATCCAGACAAAACGGAAACTGTTCATCTTAGGTTCTTTCTGCATCGTAGATGTCGAGGTGTAGTGCTTACCTTCTATCTCCACATCTATATAATATGTTGTGCCAGGCACTCCCTTGAGCGAAGGCATACGGTGAAAGCCGTTCCGGGTATAGGGAATATCCCATTTGTTGCCTTTGTCGTCGCTGAGGGTCACCTTCGTCCCTGTAACATCGCTGATGCCATTGTTGTCGTCCATATTGTTGGTATGGCTGATGCGTACGTTTGTACCTTCGTTGGATATCGATGCCTCTATTACATAGAGTGGATCTACCTGATGGTAATCAAGGTCGATGTCCTTCTCACAGGAGAGGAGCGTCATCACGGAAAACAATATGGTAAAACGCAAATACTTCATGGCTCAGAATTTTACATTAAACGTTACGCTGGGTACGATGCCGAAGAGCGAATACTGTTTAGCACGGGTACGGGCACCGTTCTCACTGTCCTCGAAGTTGATGAGGTAGGGATTATAGTGGTTGTAGAGATTATAGATGCTTATGGCCCATTCGTGGGTGGTTCTGCGATACTTCTTCTTCCACACGGCACTCACGTCGAGTCTGTGATAGTCTGGCGCACGATAGCCGTTACGCTCTGCGTAGTAGTATACCCAGTTGTCTTCTATCTGGTACTTTCCACTGGGAGCCGTAAAGGCCTGTCCTGTATTGAAGACCCACGCGGCATTGAGTGTCCATCTGTTGCTCAGACGATACATTGCGGCGATGCTGACGTCATGTCGGCGGTCGTTGTTGGCATCATACCATCTGCTGCCGTTGATACCGTCGATACGTGTCTTTGACCATGATAGGGTATATGAGAGCCATCCGGTAAGACGTCCAGTGTTCTTCCTTGCACTCATCTCCACTCCATAGCCTTTTCCCTCGCCAGGAAGGATGAGACGCTCTATCTCTATCTCACTGCTGAAGGATTTTCCGTCGCGATAGTCGAGCACGTTCTTTACTTTACGATAGTAGCCTTCGAGCGAGAAGTCATAGTCCTGTGAGGGTGTCATCGCAAAGATACCCAGGCTAACCTGGTCTGCTATCTCAGGATCTACGATATTACTGCTGATAGTATAGCGGTCGAATGGAGTAGTGGTGTTCTGATTACGCAGGGCGTGGATATTCTGAGTCGAACGTGCGTATGCGAGCTTGACAGAGAGGGGTAAGAGGTGAGAGGTGAGAGGTGAGAGGTCGAAATTGAGACTTGCACGTGGTTCGAGGTTAAGGTGGGTCTTCACTATCTGGTTCTTGTCGTAGCTGTAGAACCAGTCTATCTCACCGTTCTCATCGATATCGTAATATAGTGATCCTCCCATAGGTGAGAATGCGCTCAGTCGCACTCCTGCTGAGGCGGTAAGTCTTTTTGAGAACTTGAATATGCCATTCACCCATGCTGCATTCTCCCAGGCCCGGCGCTGTTCTTTGTCGTGCTTGTTAACAATCTGCCACTCTGCTGACTTTATATTCAGAAGTGATGTCTGAAGGCCTATGTCTAACTTGTGATTCCCTAGTTCAAGGTGCAGGTCATGGCGCAGGCTCTCCTGACGGATGTGTCCGTTGAACCATACGTTAATGCCAAACATGTCTATTCCGTTGTCAGTCTCGTAGTCGCTATGGAAGATTGTTGTCTGAGCATTGCTTCCTGCGCTGTTGATATGATGCAGCCATTTCAGACTTGCTGCGATGTTACGCCAACGGATATCTATCATATCCTCTATGGCGGTCCTGTCGAAACCAGTGAAAAAGGTAAGAAACAGCTGGTCGCGTTTTGTTATCGTCCAGTCGGCCTTAGCATTGACGTCATAGAAATACAGGGCATTGTTCCTGTAGTTCTTCGACAGCTTAAGAAAGGCGTCGAGATAGCTTCTGCGGGCTGTGATAAGGAATGAGGCCTTGTCTTTTACTATCGGTCCCTCGAGCATCGCCTTTGCTGATAGCAGACCTATCGACAATCCTCCATGCAGGTTCTGTTTGTCGCCTGTACGTCCTGTGATATCCAGCACTGCCGATGATGCCCCTCCAAACTGCGCTGGGAGGAGCCCTTTGTAGAGTGTGGCACTTCCTAAGGCGTCATCGTTGAAGGTAGAGAAGAGTCCTGCCAGATGGCCTACATTTCTTACAGGCGCATTGTCGTAGAGCACCAGATTCTGTGCTGCCGTTCCTCCTCTTACCTGGAAACTGCTCGAAGCGTCGCTCTCGGCCTTGATGCCAGGCAACAGCTGAAGTGATCGCATGATATCATTCTCTCCAAAGAGCGATGGGGTAGAGGTGAGCTCTTTCAGCTGAAGCTGTTCTGCTCCAGCCTGCACACTCTGTACTCGTTGAAGGGCACCGTTAGAGGTCACCACCACCTCCTCAAGATGCTCGGTGCGGATTGTGTCTTCTGCCGTTGTGGGCATGAAGAACAGTGCTGATATCAGTGCTGATAGCAAGACTATTTAGATTGATAAAGGACAGACAACGTTGGCTTGTAGGTGTTCTCGAGGGTTACAGTGATGAATCCGCCCTCGGCTTCGAATTTCGCTATACGATGGTCTTCTCCGTCCTTAAGCATGTTTGGCCATGCGCCAATGCTCTTCTCGAAGTCATCACGTATCTGCTGCCACATCTTTCGTGTACTGTCGTTAGTAGAGATGATGTAGTTCTCCTGAAGGGCATCAATAGTGTCGTTATGCTGAGCTATCATCAGGCGGTATTTTTCAGCAGGGTTAACCATCGAGACCCGCGAGAAGTCTGAGTCTGTCTTGGCAGAGTCGACAGCGAATCCGCGAGCAACAAGAGAGTCACAGAAGGTATTGAATGGAGTTCCCATGGAGAGTCCGCGATATTCAAGCGCTTTCTTCTCACCGTTACTACAGGCACAGAGTGCCAGAAAAGCCACGAAGGCAACAAATACATTCCTCATATTATCATTTATTATTTAAAAGAGTGTAAGCGTATACAAGTATATCACTGCAGCTGGTATGGCAAGCAGTGAAGAGTCGAAACGGTCGAGCATTCCTCCATGTCCTGGAAGAATGTTCCCAGAGTCCTTGATACCAAGAGTACGTTTGAAGAGACTCTCCACAAGGTCGCCCCAGGTGCCGAATACCACTACTGTCAATCCAAGGCCAGCCCACTCGAATGGATTCAGCCCCAAGTCGTTAACTCCATATTTGTCTGTAAGATACCATATCAGCACAGCGATAGCCATCACTATGATGCCACCTCCTATGCTGCCTTCCCAGCTCTTTCCTGGAGATATGCGTGGGAAGAGCTTGTGTCTGCCTAAGAGCGAACCACACAGGTATGCGCCTGTATCGTTCATCCAGAGGAAGATAAACACGCAGAGGGGGATAAGATAGGTATATTGGATATCATATCCCTGACTACGGAAAGCCAGAACGTTGAGCAGCGACAGTGGCAGTGCGATATACATCTGCGACATCATTGTATATGCCAAGTCTGCGATTGGGTCTTCTTGTTTCAGATAGAGCTCTGCCACCATCAGATAGACTATCGACAACAGATAGGGGATGAATACTGACGGTGGTGTGATACCACTGCAGAATCCAGCCATCGCGAGGAAAAAATATACTCCTGCCACAGTGCAGATCATGCGGTTGATGGTTATGCCGCCTCTGTCGTTTACGAGACCTGTAAACTCCCATGTCGTCAGTCCGGTTACCAGCGCAAAGAGAAACACCATTGCTCTCGGATTAAGAAAGCAAGTAACCACTGCTGCCACAAACAGCACTCCCGTTATCGTCCTGACAATAAAATTATTCATTATTCCTCCTCCTTGTTATTTGGCTTTTCTTCTTCCTTGCCCTCAAGAGCCTTTGCTTCCTGCTCCAACTCCTTGGCTCTCTCCTCGGCCATACGCTCTGCGTCGGCTTTCATCTGAGCCTCAAGGAGTTCCTCTGCACGTGATGTCCAAGGACGCTTGCCGAAAATACGCTCCACATCCTCTGCGAAGATTACCTCTCTGTCGATAAGTAGCTGAGCCAGCTGTGCATGACCTTCCTTATGCTCGGTCAGTATCTTCTTGGCGCGCTCATACTGCTCATTGATCATGCGCAGCACCTCGTCGTCCATAATCTTGGCAGTTGTCTCTGAGTATGGCTTCTGGAACTGATACTCGGCATTGTTATAATAACAGATGTTTGGCAGCTTATCGCTCATTCCTGCGAAGGCTATCATGCCGTATGCCTGTTTTGTAGTGCGCTCCAGGTCGTTCATCGCACCTGTAGATACTGAGCCGATGAAGAGTTCCTCTGCTGCGCGTCCGCCAAGCAGAGAACACATCTCGTCGAGCATAGCTTCCTTAGTCTGTAACACACGCTCCTCGGGCAGGTACCATGCTGCTCCGAGGGCCTGACCGCGAGGAACGATGCTTACCTTCACCAGTGGGTTGGCAAACTCCGTGAACCATGATATCGTGGCGTGGCCTGCCTCGTGAATGGCAATTGAACGTTTCTCGGCCTGTGTCATCACCTTTGTCTTTTTCTCCAGACCACCGATGATACGGTCTACGGCATCGAGGAAGTCCTGTTTGCCTACCTTCTCGCTGTCATGACGGGCGGCTATCAGGGCTGCCTCGTTACATACATTGGCGATGTCGGCACCAGAGAATCCTGGTGTCTGACGGGCAAGGAAGTCGATATCCACAGTGTCGTCTATCTTCAGTGGCTTCAGGTGAACCTGAAATACCTCCTTACGCTCGTTGAGGTCAGGGAGGTCTACATGTATTTGACGATCGAAACGTCCTGCACGCAACAGTGCAGAGTCGAGCATGTCGGCACGGTTGGTGGCAGCAAGGATGATAACACCGCTATTAGTGCCGAATCCGTCCATCTCTGTAAGCAGTGCGTTGAGAGTGTTTTCACGCTCGTCATTACCGCCCATGGCTGGGTTCTTCGAACGTGCACGTCCCACAGCGTCTATCTCATCGATGAAGATGATACATGGTGACTTGGCCTTGGCCTGTGAGAAGAGGTCGCGCACACGACTGGCTCCCACACCCACGAACATTTCCACGAAGTCTGATCCTGACATAGAGAAGAAAGGCACCCCTGCCTCTCCGGCTACGGCCTTGGCCAACAGGGTCTTACCAGTTCCTGGAGGACCCACGAGCAGTGCTCCCTTGGGGATCTTTCCTCCCAGATCGGTATATTTCTGCGGGTTTTTTAGGAACTCCACTATCTCCTGTATCTCCTGCTTGGCGCCTGCCTGTCCTGCCACATCCTTGAATGTGATACCCAGGTCACCACCCTTCTCATACATCTTAGCTTTCGACTTGCCTACGCTGAACACGCTGCCGCCTCCGCCCATGGCTCCGCCTCCCATACGGCGCATTAAGAGTATCCAAAGGCCAATAATAAATGCGAATGGCAGGATATTATAGAGTATCATGTTGAAGAATCCGCTGTCCTGATGGTTCTCGAAACTGAGGTCACCATCGAAGGTCTTGGCATCCTTGGCTTCGTTGAGGAATGTCTCCACCTGGTCCACTGATCCGAACTCCACCTCCATATACGGCTCTGTGCCCGTCTGCTGTGTCCCCTGGTGGAACACGTCACGGATATGCTCTGGCTTGACGTACATCTTAAGTGTGTTCTGACTCTTGTTCACTACCACCTTCGATGCGTAGCCCTTGGTCACCATCGACTTGAAGTTGGTGTATGTGGCTTTCTTCGCTATACTGCTGTTCTCAGGACCGCCACTTGAGAAATACAGCAGCCCCAGGGCGAGGATGGCTATCATGTATATCCAGTTCATATTGAACTTCGGCATGTTCATCTTCGGCCCGTTATTATTCATATTCTGTCTATTGTCCATTAACTCCTTAACTCCTTAACTTCAATCCACATCCGGCACTCGTATCAGCTTCGCATCCTCCCAAAGGTGCTCCAGATCATAATACTCTCTCACGTCAGGCAGGAAGATATGCACCAGCACGTCGGTATAGTCCATAGCCACCCACTGCGCATTCTCAAGTCCTACCACGTGGGCGGGCTTCTCCTTGAGCTGCTCGCGACACATGTCGCCAACCGACTCTGCTATCGCCTCTACCTGTGTGGGTGAGCCTCCCTGACATATTATAAAGTATTTGCAGATGGTTCCCTCTATTTTCGTAAGGTCAGCAATCACTATCTGGCTGCCTTTTTTCTCTTGGATACCTGCCTTGATTGTCTCTACTAACTGTTTTGTTTGTTCCATTATATATAATTAGGTGAAAATTCTGTGCAAAGGTACAGTAAAATGCGCGAAATGCAAAAGAAAATAGAAAATTTTGCGGTTTTTTATAAATTTTCCGCGAAAAATTTTGGTAGTTCGCAAAAAAGTAGTACCTTTGCACCCGCAAAACGAAACAAGGACGTTTTGTTGTGCATGACTTTGGGGTATGGTGTAATGGTAACACTACAGATTCTGGTCCTGTCATTCTTGGTTCGAGTCCGAGTACCCCAACTAGTTAGTCCGCTAAGTCACTGAAAATCAGTACTTAGCGGATTTCTTTTATCCCAAATTGGCGTGTTTTTGGCGTGATAATTATTGTTTTGGCGTTCCTTGACTCCTGATTTTGCAGTTTGCAATCTCAGAGTTTGCAGATAGAGGCTTTAGTATTTGGGGATTCTATATTCTCTGAGATTGAGCCAGACCATTAAGCCTATTGAACAAACAAAGAACAAAAACACTAATAATGGAAACCACAGTCTCTCCCATAACTCATCCCATAGGCATCTGTTGAATGCAGCATATATGGCATAGCCTACACTGG